>Ga0209290_1000476_pt1 | contig 28664 bp, 29 predicted proteins | sample EN1Hudsemesocosm_2_FD_184632 | JGI IMG/M metagenome (GOLD analysis project Ga0209290, IMG submission 184632) | Methane-oxidizing microbial communities from mesocosms in the Hudson Canyon - EN10B Hudson Canyon (SPAdes) (version 2) | ecosystem: Environmental > Aquatic > Marine > Cold seeps... | reverse complement strand
ACTTAGTGACCGATTTGTTGAAGAGCATTTTTTGTATAAAGGGTTTGCCCGTTTTAGTCGCCAGCAGGATGTTGTGTCCCTAGCACGGTTTTCCGTTAATACCCGATATATTAGTGCCACTCAATTCGATGAACGTGGTCAGGAGGCCTTAAGGGTTCATAACTGTTTGGTGGATGAAACCAGGGTGCCGGTTATTTTTAATGAAGCACAAAAGCGAAGGTTGTTGGCGGTGCTTAAATGACTTTGAGACGATTGGTTAATCGATAGGCGTATATTTTTAGGGCCCTTAGCACGTTAATGGATTTAAACTATTAGTGTTATAACTTGTGGTATTTAAAACAGGCTGGGTTCATGGATTTAATTAATTTGTTTAGATAATATATTTTAAATACTTACTAATAAGATCTGAATATATCATTTGTATTTCTTACTCAGCTCCTGCACGGATTAACCTATACTCTAATTATATATTCGCCCATTAGTGGGTTTGATTTATGAGCAGGCTGGCCCTTAGCAACTGGGTGTGGCTGCTATTAGGAGGGAAACCATGCCAAATACTCGTTTGCAGGAATTTGCCCAGCAACATCATCTGCAAGGGTTAACCGACCCTACCTTGCTTCATTTGGATGATGGCAGCTATCAGATGGACAAAGCAGCTGATTTTTTGTCTTTTCAAAAAAGAATTAACCAGGAGTTGTTAACTCATAAGGTCATTACCCAAAACCCCTACACCCACTGGTTTTCCAACGCCGATTTAAATGATGCCCAGGTAAAAAGCTTTATTGTGCAGTTTAGTGTGTTCTCTAATCAGTTTTTAGTGGCGCAACTGCACAAGATGATTAACGCCGATACGATAGAGGAAATGCGCGCCTCCAAGGAAATTTTGGCCAACGAAATTGGGGTGGTTTTCAACGATAAAAAAACAGCCGCTCCCTTGAGCGAGGGCGGGAGTCAATCTGAAGATGCGAAAGACTTGGGTGGTTTGGAAGGCTCTGTTGAAGGCGGGCGATTCCATTTTAGGGCCGCGCATTTTGAATTGTTGGTGCGCATGGCGGAACAAATAGGGTTAAATTTTCACTTGTTGGGCAAGCGCTCTCGCGGCAGAAAAGAAACCCTGTTTTTTTGTGACGAACTGATTCGCCTATACGGCAATGAAGACTATCAAATTGCCACCGCCGCCTCTTATGCGGTGGAAAACTGGGCTGCTGCCGGTTTTTGGGATCAGCTGGTGGCTGGGTTGGGTCGCTACAAGGCCAGCCATCACCTGGAAAAATTACCGCTTACGTTTTTTTCTTGGCACAGTAAAATTGAAGCCAACCATGCTCACCATACCCAGGAAGAGCTGGAGAACTTCTACTTTAATTTTAACGTGGATGAAGATGCCTTTATAAAAACCGGTAAGGAAATGCTAGACGGGGTGCATGCTTTTTGGCATGGCTTGAACCAGGACCGACAGAAGCTTCATTAGGTAACCTCACAGGAATCGATAATTCGATTCCTGTGATTCTTTAACTTTATATTTCAACTCCCCATGCCAGTTTTTCCATGCCCAATTTAACCCCGGGCCTTTGTGCCAAGCGTGTTTTCCAGTCAAGGATACTCTTGAATTTCACAGGGAGCTGGGGATCAAACATCTGCAGCCCTTGCCAGGCAGATTCAATCCAGGGGTAGCTGGCAAAATCGGCAATGGATAACTCACCCGCTATGTAATCATTATCTTTTAAACCGTTATTTAACACGGTCAATAAACGCATGCTCTCGTGTCTAAAGCGCTCAATGGCTTGCATATTGGGGTCTTTTGCTCGAGTTTTAGCTAGGAAGCTGTTTAATTGTTTTTCGTCTTTGGCCAGGGCCGAGGCGTAGTGAGAAAAATTTCCCAGGGTAGGGCCTAAACCACTGGTCTGCCAAAATAGCCATTTTAGTGTTCGTATACGAAGGGCTGGGTCATGAGAAAGAAATTGCCCGTTCTTTTCAGCCAAATAAAGCAAGATAGCACCGGTTTCAAAGATGGCTTCAATATTTCCAAAATCATCGGTTAAGTTTGTGTCAGTCAGTACCGGGATTTTTCCATTGGGATTAAGCGCCTTGAAACTGGCTTGGTGTTGTTCATCTTTTTCAATGTTAATGGCATGGATTTCATAATCCAGATTGCATTCTTCCAGCATGATGGAAATTTTACGGGCATTTTGAGTGGGCCAGGTAAACAGTTTAAGCATGGGTAACGTCCTTTTTAGAATGGTCTGATGGTTTTTGCATTGGCTATTCCATACAGGTGTTGTTTTTCCTATATGTCCTGGTGCCCATGATGGCTGTAGGGGCTTATATAAATAAGAGTCTGTTTAGACCTTTTGGAGGTTGATTTGGATGCTTGGGCTTGGGGTGAAGATAGGGCATGTTTTGATTAACCTAGAGTTAATAGTTAGCGAGTGTTTCAAGGTATTCAGTGTGTCTTAGACATGGGGTTTTTAATTGCCATGGGGTCTAGGGTAATTGGCTTGTTTATTCTTTATTTTGCTAACCCTTCATCTGCTTAGACACAATTCCCCAAGTTAAGACCCTTGAGTCCACAATTGGCTAAACTAAATTTATAGCTCCCCAAAAGGGAGTGTGCTGTCCATTTGCCCCACAAGTCCTCACAAGGGAGTTCGGCTTATGTTTTCTATGATGCAAGGTCAAACGGTGCAGGAACTTCATTTCTGCCAGCAAGGCTCACTCAATGCAGTGATTGCCATTCATAATTTAACCCTGGGCCCAGCCTTGGGAGGTTGTCGTTTCATCGACTATGAAAATGAAGAACAAGCCATTACCGATGCTCTGCGGCTGGCCAAAGGCATGAGTTATAAGGCGGCGTTAGCCCGGGTCCCTCAAGGGGGCGGCAAGGCCGTGATTATTAAACCCAAAGGCAGTTTTGACCGTCAGCAACTGTTCAAGCAATTTGGCCAATTTATTCAATCTCTTTCCGGACGTTACATTACCGCCATGGACAGCGGCACCCAAGTGCAAGACATGGATGATATTCGCAGCCAAACCACTTTTGTAAGTAGCTCTAGCAACATTGGCGACCCATCTCCTGCCACGGCTCAGGGTGTGGTGTTGGGCATGATCACCGCCGTGGAGTTTCAATTGGGCCAAGATATGAAAGGCCTCACGGTGGCCATTCAAGGCTTGGGGCATGTGGGAATGGCTCTGGCCAAGCAGCTGCATAAAGAGGGCGCTAAGTTAATTGTATGTGATGTGGATGAACAAAAATCACTGTGGGCCCAGCAAGCGTTTGGCGCCACCGTGGTGAATGTGGATGATATTTATAGCCAACAGTGCGAAGTGTTCAGCCCGTGTGGATTAGGGGCCGTGTTAAATGAAAAAACCATCTCGCAATTAAAATGTAAAGTCATCGCCGGGTGTGCCAATAATCAATTGGCCCAGGATGACATTGGCCAAATGTTACATGAGAAAAAAATGCTTTACGTGCCCGATTATGTCATTAATAGTGGCGGCTTAATTTTCGCCTCGGGTCGTTTTCGTGGCCTCAGTGCAAACCAAATTGGCCACGAAATTTTTAAATTAAAAGATACGTTGAATAAAATTTTTATCCTGTCAAAAAATAAAAAACAGGCCAGTCATCAAATTGCCAATGAAATGGCCGAACACATTTTATATGGCGCCCAGGCTCACAATTCAAACGCTAACATGCTGGAGGCTGTATGACTCGAGCCAACACTGACTCGGGCCATCAACCGCTGCTAGATTTTCATTTGGAATATATTCAATTTCTAAATGAAAGCGGTGACTGGGTTGCCAATCGGCCCGACTTCGCCACCGACCAATGGTTACTCAAGGCCTATCACTACATGGTGTTGTGCCGTGTATTTGATCAAAAGGCAGTGGCGTTACAGCGTACCGGACAATTGGGTACCTTCCCTTCGGCTTTGGGCCAGGAAGCATTTGGCGTGGCCATAGGGTTAACCTTGTACAAGGATGATGTATTTGTTCCCTACTACCGAGATCATGGCGCGCACTTATTGCGCAGTGGCCCCAACGCCATGGAGAATTTATTGCTGTACTGGGGGGGAGACGAAGCCGGTAGCAGTTATGGCCCGGTACAGGACTTTCCCGTGTGTGTGCCCATTGCCACTCAAATAACCCATGCGGCGGGCGCGGCGGCAGCCTTAAAAATAAAGGGCAGCGAACAACTGGTGATGGTCACCATAGGGGATGGCGGCACCTCTAAAGGGGACTTTTTTGAAAGTTTAAATGTGGCGGGTGTGTGGCAATTGCCGCTCATAGTGTTGGTGAATAATAATCAATATGCCATCTCGGTGCCCAGGGAAAAACAATGTGGCGCCGCCAGCCTAGCACAAAAAGCCATAGGTGCTGGGGTGCACGGTATTCAGGTGGATGGCAACGATGTGGTGGCCATTACCCAGGCCATTAATGAAGCCAGGGTGCGGGTACATGAACATAAGGGGGCCACTTTAATTGAGGCCATGACCTATCGTTTGGGTGACCACACCACGGCCGACGACGCCAGCCGTTATCGCAGTCAACAAGAGGTGAAAGAGGCTTGGCTAAAAGAGCCCATTAAACGTTTGCAAACCCTGTTACTGGATTTAAAGCTGTGGGACAGCGAGCAGGAAAAAAATCTGCAAGAAAGTTGTTCTGCCTCGGTAGAAAGCCAAGTGCAAAGTTACCTTAAAAAACCGGCAGCCAGTCCCCAGAGTATGTTTGATCATTTATACGCAGAGTGGCCCGAAGCCATGAATGAACAACTGGATATGTTAGCCGATAAGTTAGAGCGCATTAATATCAATACTTAGCGTACGCCATGCACCCAATATAAATTGTTGATGGATCATACTATGTCGCAATCAAGCGCTCAAAAAGATCAAGCCAGTCAAACGGTAGAGGGGGTTTTGCTGGATGCGGTGAACCTGGCCCTGCATTATGAAATGGCCAGCGATGACACTGTGGTGGTATTAGGGGAAGACGTGGCCACCAACGGTGGAGTATTTCGGGCCACGGTGGGTTTAAAAGATAAGTTTGGTTTTAAGCGGGTAATGGATACTCCTTTGGCCGAAGCACTTATCACTGGCATGGCGGTGGGCATGGCCAGCCAGGGTTTAAAACCCGTGTGTGAAATTCAATTTATGGGATTTATTTTTCCGGCCTTTGAGCATCTATTTTGCCATGCGGCCCGCTTGCGTAATCGCACCCGCGGGCGCATGTCTTGCCCTATGGTATTGCGCGCGCCCTATGGCGGCGGCATACACGCGCCAGAACATCACAGTGAAAGCACCGAAGCATTAATTGCCCATATACCGGGTATTCGTGTGGTGGTGCCGTCATCCCCGGCCAGAGCCTACGGCTTATTACTGGCAGCCATTCGTGACCCGGACCCAGTTGTATTTTTAGAGCCCAAACGTATTTATCGCACCAGCAAACAAACCATTAATAATGATGGGGTTGCCTTGCCCCTGGACCGGTGTTTCACCCTGCGTCAGGGCACCGACATAAGCTTAATTAGTTGGGGTGCGTGTATCCCGGATGCGCTGCAAGCGGCGGAAGTGTTGCAACAAAAAAATATCAGTGCCGAGGTGATCGACGTGGCCACCATTAAACCGCTGGATATGCACACCATATTAAGTTCGGTGGTGACCACCGGGCGTTGTGTGGTTATTCATGAGGCGGCCCGTTCGTTTGCGGTGGGAGCGGAGATCAGTGCTCAGGTAAGTGAAAAATGTTTCTTAAATTTATTGGCGCCGGTGCAACGTGTGACCGGATTTGATACCCATATGCCCTATTTTAAAAATGAAAATAATTATTTACCCAACAGTGAAGATATTGTGGCGGCGGCCATGAAAACCTTTAAAGAATAATGAGAGTTTTGGATTGCCTATTGATTGGAATATAGCTTGGGCACCACATCGAATTTATTTAAATTCCCTAGGAGTAGTTAAACAGGGAGTGACTAGGAGAAGGAATGAAATATTTTAAGTTGCCCGATCTAGGAGAGGGCCTTAATGAAGCGGAAATTGTTCAGTGGCATGTGCAGGTGGGGGACGAGATTAAGGTAGATCAACTGATGGTGTCGGTGGAAACCGCCAAGGCCATAGTGGATGTGCCATCTCCCCAGGCTGGGTCGGTGGCGGCTATATTTGCTCAGGTGGGGGATGTGATTCACCTGGGGGAGCCGCTCATGGAATATTTTGGCGTGGAGGAGGACGCCGCCACAGTGGTGGGGGACCTATCCCTCACTCAAACGGCCCCCAGTGAAGACCACTTTATTGTGGGTAGCGCTCACGATAATCGTTTTTCCCAGTCCCAGTCTTCCGTTAAGGCCACGCCCAGTGTGCGGGCTCTGGCTAAACGTTTGGCGGTGGACATTGGCCATATTCATGCAAGCTCTCCTGACGGACGAATCACTAGCCTAGACGTGGAAAAAGCCGCCCAATTAAATGCCCAAAAAGGCGCAAGCCAAGCCCTAAAGGGCGTGCGTAAAAGCATGGCGCGGGTTATGAGTAACAGCCATGAACAAGTGGTGCCCGTAACCCTGCATGACGACGTGGATATTTTTAAATGGCCCAAGGATGAAGATGCCAGCATGCGATTGGTGCACGCGATCGCTGTGGCCTGTAAAAAAGAGCCCGCCCTAAATGTTTGGTTTGATGGCGAGCAATTGACTCGCCGTCTGTTAAACAAGGTGGACCTGGGCATCGCGGTAGATACCGAACAGGGTTTGTTTGTGCCTGTGCTGCGCGATATTGAAACCCGCAGTTTAACGGATTTACGCAAGGGCCTAGATGCGCTGCGGGCAGCGGTGCAGAGCCGAAAAATTCCCCCACAGGAAATGCAGGGGGCAACCATCACCCTATCTAACTTTGGCACCCTAGCGGGCAAATATGCGAATCCCATAGTGGTGCCCCCCATGGTGGCCATAGTGGGGGCAGGGGGCATTCGCGAGGAAGTATTGGCGTATGAGCATCAAGCGGTGTTGCACCCTGTGATGCCTTTGTCGCTAAGCTTTGATCACAGGGCGGTCACCGGGGGAGAGGCCGCGCGTTTTTTAAAGGCCATGATGGATGACCTGGAGAAAGAAAAAGTGGAATAAATTAGTGGGCCTCTTTATTAGCGTTTACTCACTGGGGTAGGAAACCACCCATGGTCCCATGCCGGTAATCTGCACGATGGCTGGGTTGTCCTTAGTAAAAACATAATGGTTTTTATTTTTTGGGTTCAGGTAAAAGCTGCCGGCTGTAAATTTGGTGCCCACGTCTTTATTAAATGTATCGCCAAAACCCACAAATATTTCCCCTTCAATAATGGTTACCCGCTCTGGCCCAGGGTGCTGATGCACCGCCAGTCGCATATTTTTTGGGGTTTTTAATCTGATGGTGAACATGCCCGTTTTTTTCGGGTTACCTTCTAATACGGAAATTTTTGTTCCCTTGGGCAAGTTGGCCGAGGCATCATGCCATTGAATGTTTTGTGGCCACACCCTTAAGGTGCCCTCGGGTACTTTCGATTGCACTTCTGATTGCACTTGCGATTGCATGTCCGCGGCCTGAACCAGTGGGCTTAGCAAAATGGCGCCTAACAATAGCTGAAAAATATTCATGTCTATCCTTGTCTTTATTATTGTTCAATAAAATTAGTCGGGCCAGATTAGCCATTTAAGCAATGAAATCCGGCAAAACGTGGTTTCTAATATTTTGTATTATATATAACTCTATTAATAGCCTTAAAAAGCAATTGAAAGGGCTTGTTCATTTAACGTATGATGGCGCCAGCTCACGGGGTGCCCTGTTTAATGATGTTATTATCATTTGCTCGGCTGAGATGTACGCAAACCCGTTGAACCTGATCCGACTAGCATCGGCGTAGGAATGAGTCTGGTTTGTGTAAGGCAGTGATTTTTTCTGTTGCGGCACTCCAATACCATCATATAGATCATCATTTGATCCACACGTCTTTGTTAGTGGTTACTTTTTTAAGGACCCACTATGAACAGCCCAGAATCCAACGCCGCCGGCATCGCCGTGCAAACCTTACCTGAAATGAACACAGGTACCATTACTCGTGAGCCATTGGCAGGCAGTGAAAAGGTGTATGTGCAAAGCGAAAACATGCCTGAAGTGCGTGTGCCCATGCGCAAAATTAACTTAACCGACGGCACCGACATCACTATCTACGATACCTCGGGTGCTTACACCGACATCTCAGCAGATATAGATGTTCATAAGGGATTGGGAACGGTTCGAACCTGGACCCAGAACAGCGACGACAGCGAGCTGTACCAAGGCCGTGATACCAAACCAGAAGACAACGGTATCGAAGACGAAAGCAAGGCTTTTCAATTTTATAACCCTCATTTGCAGCGCCAACCTCGAAGAGCCAAAAAAGGCAAAAACGTCTCGCAAATGCACTACGCTCGCCAAGGTATCATTACCCCTGAAATGGAATATGTGGCCCTGCGTGAAAACCAAAAGCGCAGCGAGCTGGAAACAGAATTTAATACCCCAGAGCGCAATAAACGCTTAAAAGGTAACCACATGGGCGCCAGTATCCCACAGGTAATTACCGCCGAATTTGTTCGTGAAGAAATTGCGCGCGGCCGTGCCATCATTCCTGCCAATATCAATCACCCAGAACTAGAGCCTGTAATCATTGGCCGTAACTTTTTAATTAAAGTGAATGCCAACATAGGCAACAGTGCGCTTATCTCGTCCATTGAAGATGAAGTGGACAAGCTGGTTTGGTCATTGCGCTGGGGGGGCGATACGGTGATGGATTTGTCCACCGGCAAACACATTCACAGTACTCGTGATTACATTATTCGTAACAGCCCGGCCCCTATTGGTACTGTGCCTATGTATCAGGCTCTTGAAAAAGTAAACGGCGTGGCCGAAGACTTAACCTGGGAAATATTCCGCGATACGCTTATCGAACAAGCCGAGCAAGGGGTGGATTACTTTACCATTCACGCCGGTGTGCGTTTGGCCCACGTGCCGTTAACCGCCGACCGTGTAACCGGCATTGTAAGTCGTGGCGGTTCTATCATGGCCAAGTGGTGTATTGCCCACCACCAAGAAAGCTTCCTTTACACTCACTTCGAAGATATTTGTGAAATCATGAAAGCTTACGATGTGAGCTTCTCGTTAGGGGATGGCCTACGTCCAGGTTCTTTGGCCGACGCCAACGATGCCGCGCAGTTTGCTGAATTGGAAACCCTGGGTGAGTTAACGCAAATCGCCTGGAAACATGACATTCAAACCATGATTGAAGGTCCGGGTCACGTTCCCATGCACATGATTCAGGAAAACATGGACAAGCAGCTTGAGTGTTGTGACGAAGCGCCGTTTTATACCCTCGGGCCACTGACCACGGATATCGCCCCAGGTTACGATCACATCACCAGTGGCATCGGTGCCGCTATGATTGGTTGGTTTGGGTGTGCCATGTTGTGTTACGTGACCCCTAAAGAGCACTTGGGTTTGCCGAATCGCGACGATGTTAAAACCGGCATCATCACTTATAAAATTGCCGCTCACGCAGGTGACTTGGCTAAGGGCCATCCGGGTGCTCGTTTCCGTGATGACATGCTCAGTAAGGCTCGTTTTGAATTCCGTTGGGAAGATCAATTTAATCTAGGCCTAGACCCGGATACCGCCCGGGAATTCCACGATGAAACCTTGCCAAAAGACAGCGCTAAGGTTGCACACTTTTGTTCCATGTGTGGTCCTAAGTTTTGCTCCATGAAAATTAGTCAGGAAGTCCGTGATTATTCAAAGGACCTTAGCGCCAAAGAAATCGAAAAAGGCATGCAAGAAAAAAGTGCCGAGTTTAAGGCCTTGGGTTCTGAAGTGTATGTGAACGCGGCGGCCAGTGAAACCGAGGTTTAGTCATGATCTCGGATACCATGGCCATGCCAGCTTTTAAAAACTGGCATGGCAAAAAAGTAGCTGTGGTGGGCGCGGGCATCTGTGGCAGTTTGACTGCCTGGGTTGCCCAGCAAGCTGGCTGTGAGGTGCATGTTTTTGAGCCCGACCGGGACAAAAAAAGCTGTTCCTTCACCGCCGCCGGCATGCTGGCCCCCATGGCCGAGCTGGAAAGCAGTGACGACAATATCTATAAGCTGGGGTTGCAGTCGGTGAGTCTATGGCCGCACATCATCAAGGCTTTGGAGTTACCGGTTTTCCATCGGGATAACGGTACGTTGGTGGTGAGTCATCGCCAGGATGTGGGTGTGTTTAATCAGTTTGTGAATGTATTAAAAAACAAATTGGGTGAACAGTTCTCAAGTAGCTGTGAATTATTGGAAGGGCAAAACCTGGAGCCTGAATTGAAAAATTTAGGCACAGCTTTGTATTTAAAAAACGAAGCCCAGGTAGACAGTCATCAAACTCTGGCGGCCTTGCATCAACGCTTGCAACAAGGCCCCAAAAATAAGGTGCACTGGCATTGGCTAAGAGCCGAGCACATTAAACCTCACCAAGTAAATGAGCTGGAGTTCGACTGGGTATTTGATTGTCGTGGCTTAGCAGCGGCAGCAGATATTCCAGGTTTGCACGGTGTGCGAGGTGAGGTGATTATGGTGCATGCTCCTCAGGTAAATATTGCTCGTATGGTGCGGGTGATGCACCCCAGGTATAAAATTTACATTGTACCCAGGGAAAATAATCGCTACATGATTGGTGCCACCGAGATTCAAAGTGATGACACCGGCCCCATTAGTGTTCGGTCAACTTTGGAGTTGTTGTCGGCGGCCTTTAGTGTGCACTCGGGTTTTGCCGAGGCGCGCATACTGGCTTTGGACACCAACGCCCGGCCTGCCACTATGGATCACCAGCCAATTATTGACCACCAAACGGGTTTAACTCGCATCAATGGTCTTTACCGTCACGGATATTTACTGGCGCCAGCGGTGGTGGAAAAAGCCCTTGGGGCGTTGGGCATAGATGTGAGCAGTTATTTAAATCAAGGTGTATATGCAGATTGTATTTAATGGTGAGCCCGTTCAGTTAACCACCCCATGTAACTTGTTAGAGTTATTACAGCGCAAGCTCAGTGAAACTCACGCGTCTCTAGAAAACGTGGTGGTAGCAGTGAATCAGGACTTTGTTCATCGTCATAATTATCAGTCGTTTAACGTAAGCGATGGTGACACGATCGAAATGCTCAGTGCCGTGGTGGGCGGTTAATGAAGGTAAAAAAACATGCTTAATATTGCTGATACTCTGCTGAAGAGCCGTTTCTTCATTGGCACCGCTTTGTACGATTCCCCTGCCATCATGCAGCAATCCATCGAGGCCGCCGAGTCTCAGGTGGTGACGGTTTCCCTGCGTCGCCAAATGGCGGGTGGCAGCGATAATCAAGTGTTTTGGGAGTTTTTACAAAGTTTTCAGCAAGAAAACACTCAACGTAAACGTCATATATTACCTAATACCGCAGGTTGTCATACCGCCAAAGAGGCCATCACCTTATCTTGCATGGCCCGTGAGTTATTCAAAACCAACTGGATAAAACTGGAAGTAATTGGTGATGACTATACGCTTCAGCCCGACCCCTTTGAGCTGGTGGATGCCGCCAAGGAATTAGTGTCGCAAGGGTTTGAGGTGTTTCCCTATTGCACAGATGATTTAGTGTTGTGCGAAAAATTATTGTCGGTGGGCTGTAAAATTCTCATGCCGTGGGGCGCTCCCATAGGCACAGGCAAGGGGTTAATTAATCCTTACGCTTTGGAGACTTTGCGCAAACGAATACCCGATGTGCCATTAGTGGTAGATGCTGGCATGGGCTCGCCCAGTCATGCCGCTCAAGCTATGGAGATGGGATTTGATGCCGTATTATTAAATACTGCCGTGGCAAAAGCCCAGGACAGTGTGGCCATGGCCCGTGCCTTTAAGCTGGCCATTGAGGCCGGGCGTTTGGCCTTCGAGGCGGGCGGCATGGTACAACAGGATCGCGCCAATGCCAGTACGCCTGTGGTGGGCACGCCTTTTTGGCACAATAACGACTGTTAACTTATCAAATTAAAAAATTGAAGTACCTCCAATGATTCAATCACTGCCCAGCGTATTAAATATCAGTGCCAATGACCCTATGGGGTTGGCAGGTAACCATGCAGACTTGCGTGCCTTTGCTGCCATGCAGGTACACGGTGCCACTGTGATCACCGCCACCACCGCGCAAAATCAGCATGAATTCTGTGCGTTAAATGCGGTAAGCGACGAGGCTTTTATGAGCCAGTTAGCAGCGGTTAAAAAGCAGGATGTTTTCCAGGTGGTGAAAATTGGTTTAATTGCTAATTTATCGCAAGCCCATTTAATTTTGGAAAGTGGCACCTTAAATAATAAATTATGTGTATTAGATCCGGTTTTGGCCGCCACCTCGGGCAACATTCCCCAAACACAAGAGCGCATTGACGCCATTAAATGTTTGATGCCTTTGGTGAATGTTATTACGCCAAATCATGATGAGGTGTTGGCCATGTTAGGCCTGGCTGTGGATGGCCATGAGGCATTAGTGAAAGCGGCACAAGGGTTTATGAAGTTAGGCGCCAAGGCCGTTTTAATAAAAGGTGGGCACGGTGAAAATGTAGCGGAGGATTTCTTTTACACTGAGGATGTATCTTTTTACTTGTGCCATGACACGTATTCAAAAGAATATAGTCGCGGCACTGGTTGCGCCATGGCGTCATTAATTGCAGCCAGCCTTGCCCAGCAAGCCAGTATGCAAGATGCGGTAGTGATGGCCAAGATGCAGGTTGAGGCGGGTTTTAAACATAAATTTAAAATTGATGAATCAAGTGGCAGCCTAAGACTTCAGCCTTGGCAAAATCATCTGGATTATAATCCAAGTCATGAGTTACAGGTTCAGCTGCCCACTCTTTACGGCAAGATATATGAAAAATCCCTGAGCTTTAAATCCTGTGATGGCGAGCTAGGTTTGTACCCTGTGGTGGATCGAGCTCATTGGTTGGATACGCTCTTGCCTTTGGGGATTAATATTATTCAGCTTAGAGTAAAAGATTTACAAGGGGATGAATTAAAACAGGAAATTCAGCGGGCCATTAAAATAGCGCGCCAATATGATGCCAAGTTATTTATCAATGATTATTGGCAACTGGCCATAGAATGTGAAGCTTATGGTGTGCATCTGGGGCAAGAAGATTTAGAGGTGGCCAATTTACAGGCCATTAGCGATGCGGGTGTGCGCCTAGGATTAAGCAGCCATTGTTTTTTTGAGGTGGCACGGGCCAAAACCATCAAGCCTTCTTATATTGCCTTTGGCCCTGTTTTCGAGACCCAAAGTAAAGATATGCCGTGGATTCCCCAAGGGCCTGGCGGCTTAAAGTATTGGCGCGCGCATTTGCCAAATGTCCCCATGGTGGCCATAGGCGGAATTCATGGAGAGCGTTTTACCCAAGTGAATGAGACTGGTGTGGATTCCATTGCCATGATCAGTGCCATCACCGAAGCTGAAAATCCTAAACAGGCGGCGTTAGAATATATGGCGCTTTTTAAATAATATTGATACCAAGCAAGCTTTAAAGATCGGGCAGGGGCTGCCCTCGTACGATCGAGCCATGGACGGCTCATATGAGGGTAATGCAAGGAGCAATTTCCCAGGCCACCCCGTGGCCGATTGTTAGCATTACACTAGACCTCTCGCAGCGGTGGCATATTTTGTTGGTTGAAGGGCAGTTGCTGATAACACTGCTTTTGATAATGCCCAAGCTCAATAGCCTCTTCTTGAACAAAATTCCCCACCGCATCGTGAAATCCCTCATGGGTTAAATGGTGTAATGAATAACAAAAGCTGGGTTCAAAGCCGCGGCTAATTTTATGTTCCCCCTGAGTGCCTGGGTTAAAGTGTTTTAAACCATGTTTAATGCAATATTCTATGCCCTGGTAATAACACAATTCAAAGTGCAATCCAGTTATTTCCTGGGCGCAGCCCCAGTAGCGTCCATAAAGGTTTTCCTGATCTTTAAAATATAATGCGCAGGCCAGGGGCTGGTTTTCATGGCTGGCCTTAATCAAAATCATGTGTTCCTGCATGGTGGCTGCCATCATTTTAAAGGCATTAAGATTGATATAACCCTGCATGCCACGCTTGGCGTAAGTGGATTGATAGCAGTAGTAAAAGAAATTCCAATCGTCTTCATTAATTTCATTGGCACTCAGCGTGGTAATTTGAATATTGGCCTGCTGAATTTTCAAGCGCTCTTTTAAAATAGATTTGCGTTTACGGGACTTAAAGGTACTTAAAAAGTGCTCAAAATTTGTATATTGATAATTATGCCAGTGAAACTGTACCGATTTTCGCAGGTGCCAATTATGCTCTTGTAACAGCTCACGTTCTTGCTGATTGCAAAAAAGATAATGCACCCCCGATAATTCTTGTTCGCGGCAGTGTTGTTGCAAGATATTGCTGATCTCTTGGCCATTAATGTCAGTCTCATTGGTAATGAGCCTGGGTCCGGTAACCGGCGTAAAAGGAGCGGCAATAATTAACTTGGGGTAATAATCCAAGCCATGTTTTTGGTAAGCCTCAGCCCAGCCCCAATCAAATACATACTCCCCATAGGAGTGTTTTTTGATAAAAGCGGGCAGTAACACCTTTTGGTTTTCTAATTGAAGATAATGACCCTGCCAACCGGATTCCCCATTGATGCAGGCATGGTCTTCAAGGGCGCTTAAAAATTCTTTTTGTAAAAAAGGGTAGGGGTTGCGCCATGATTGGTCTTTGGCAAGTGAAATACTATTTAGCCATTGCATGTTATTGGCTCAACCTGACTAAAATGTAATGCAAGATTCTCTCACTTAATGATTTGCCTGGCGGGCTGAATATTGCCTAAGCCTGCGGTAATTGCTTAAATAACACCAATGATTTAGATTTTATATATTACACCAGCAGGAGCTTCAATATGTACGTTCTGGATAAACAGCTACAACAAGATACCCATATGTTAGGGCAATTTCCTCTGTGCGACGTATTGTTAATGAACGATAGTCAATATTCCTGGGTGATTCTGGTGCCCAGGCGGGCAAACATTCGTGAGGCGTACCACTTGTCTCAGGAAGAGCAGCATTTATTAAGTAATGAGTCGGCCTACGTGAGTCAAAGGCTGGCCGATTTTTTTGAGGCCGACAGCATGAATGTGGCGGCCCTGGGCAATGTGGTGTCGCAACTGCATGTGCATCATGTGGTACGCCACATTGGTGATGTCACATGGCCCAAACCTGTATGGGGGGCGGTACCTGCCAAGCCCTATAGCAGCGATCAGTTAACCAAACTGGCTGAGGATTTGGGGCGTCTCTTTAGTGATAAGCTGGAATCCCTTGCCCCAAGTTCTGATGGCAGCGAATTGTATTAGTCGCCGTAGTTAGGGCTTTTGTTTTGAATAATGCTGCAAAATACTGGGGCCAATGCTTTTAGCCCATTCCTGATAACCTAGTTCCGATGGATGGTAACCATCTTGCGCCATTAGGTGTGGCTCTATACTGGGCTTGCTAGATACGTAGTGAGCTCCGTTGTGATTTTTGCACACTCGTTGCAGCTCTACATCTAATAGCTTGGCTCTTAACCCTAACAGGTACTTCAGTGGCGCTGGCAATGCGGGAAATTGTGCCATGGCGGGCACCTGAGTGAAGATGATGGGGCCTTGTGTCAGAGTTGAAAGTTGCTTAATGGTTAATTGAATTTGCTCTCGCCAAGTATTAAGGCTGGTGAACTTAGTGGTGTCGTTCACTCCCATACTGACCAAGGCAATATCACACTCGTTTAGGGTTTCCTGTTGAAGCTGATTTAATAGCTCCCCAATCTTAATGCCGTTCACCCCTAATATTTGCCAATCTACTTGCTGTTGGGAACTTTGGTTCATACTGTTGGCCAGGTTAGCAGTAAACCCTTGCTGCATGTCCGACACTCCCACGCCGGCCACGGTGGACTCTCCCACATGCAATAAACGAATAGCCGGGGCTTTGCCTAAGGTTTTGCCATGACGAGGGCCCGTCGCCTCCATTAATCTTTTGGTGGTACGTTTAACATACAGGGCTTGAGGCAGTATCAACACCAGTAGCGGTATAGATAAAATCCAGCTGGCTCGTAATGCCATTAATATGAGTAGAGGTTTCATCTTGGTTTGCTCTTTCTGTGTTGATGGCGTGGCGCAGTTAGGGGGGATGAGCTAGCTTAACGGATTTTAGCTGAGGGTTTAGCAGTGTTCAGGGGAGATTTAAGTACCCAGGTGAGAGCAGTGCTCTGACACCTGAATACTTGATTAAAAGCTGTGGCTTATTCGGCCATTTCTTTTAATTTTTTCAAAGGACGAATCTTTAAGGCAATAGATGCAGGCTTGGCCTTGAACATAGTCTCTTCGCCAGTGAAAGGGTTGATACCCTTACGTGCCTTTTTGGCAGGCTTTTTAACGGCAGAGATTTTAAGCAAGCCAGGCAATACAAACTCACCAACAGCACGCTTTTTGATGTGACGTTCGATTACATCTGACAGTTCGTCCAATACAGACTGAACCTGCTTTTTGGTCAATTCAGTGTTGTCGGCGATTTCGGTCAAGATTTGAGTCTTGTTATAACGATCCGCAACGGCGGTCATTTTTTTGGCCGGAACCTTTTTCTCAACTGCTTTCTTAGCCGGGGCTTTTTTTGCAGCTACTTTCTTAGCAGGCGCTTTTTTCGCAGCTACCTTCTTAGCGGCTACTTTTTTAACAGGTGCTTTCTTTGCAACTGCTTTTTTTGCTGGTGCTTTCTTTTTAGCGGCCATGGTCTAGTCCTTTTCGTAACGAAAGTTTGGTTTCAGGAATATACAAATAAGTTGCGGATGCACGCAAGCAAAAAGTGGAAAAAAGCCCTATTTTTTAGCTTTTTTTACATGAAGGCGCTTAACAGCGTGGTTGAAATGCTCAACCCAGCGGGGGCAATACAGGGTTCCAGAGTTTTGATTGATCTCCATAATGGCGCGAATCATGGGTCTTTGTTGGTTTTCCTGGTATGAGCGGGGCTGGGTAATAGCTTCGTAACTGTCCACTATGGCCAGTAATTTTGCCCCTTCACAGATATCGTTTTCAGACAATCCATCCGGGTAACCACTGCCATCGAGGCGCTCGTGATGATGCAGGATAATTTGAGCGGCGTCTTTCCACACATCAAAAGGGGCAATAAGTTGGTGAATTAACGCCACATGATTTTTAACCCATTGCCAGTCATGTTGGCTTAGGGCACTGGCTTTACCCACCATACCGGTGGGCATAAACCCCATGGCGAGATCGTGTAAATATATTGCAGTTTGTAGCTGGTGGCTGTTGATGGGATTGCCCGCCATTTGATTCATGGTGAGGCCAAGTTCAAACATACGCTCGGTGCGACCAGCTCCATAGGGGTTGCGCCTATCCAGCAGCAGGCTCATTTGTAAAAAAAAGGCCACTTCTTCGTTTATTTCGTTTTCATCAAAATACAGCTTGGTTTGTTTGGCGTCTTCTTCTTTTGCCGGAGCGGTTTCCGGAGCCATTATTTGCACGATGGCCAGAGTCTGCTGCTCGGCTTCGTGACCGTTGAGTTTGGCCAGTTTATTTACCATATGGGCCAGCTTGTCATAGGGTTTGGCATCGAATGTTTGGCCACCCTCGATGAAATGGTCCAGTTCGCGGAAGGTTAAATCCAGACTTAGCAATAACACATCCCCCAGGGCCGGGGTGTAATGACGGGTGTTGTTTCTTAAGGTATCCAATACATCTTCTATGGACTGCAACAATGGCACGTATTGATGTATGCCCATGATGCCCACGTCGCCCTTAACTGAGTGAACGTCGCGAAATAGCACCCGTAGGGTGTCCATATCATTGGGTTCTTTCTCCAGTTGCAGCAGGTGGTCGGTACAGTTTTGGCGTTTTTCGCCCAGCTCATCCTTGAGGTCCGCAATGAGATCAGCATCAAAATCGTCTATATGGGCGTGGCTCATGGGCTCTCCTGTTAAATAAAGCATAGCAGGGCCCTACAAATTGTCGGTTTTGTGTGGAAATTGGGTATAATGCTCGGCTTTTTAACACAACCAAAAGGTTTGGGGCTGCTGGATACACGAAGCAGGGCTTTAAACCTTACTCGAATGCACATGCTAAAGGCGTGTTATTCCAGTTACATAATTTTAAAAGCTATATTTGGGAATTTGCTATGCGCAGCCATTATTGTGGTGAGATTACAGAAACACTTGCCGATCAAACAGTGACCTTTTGTGGTTGGGTACATCGTCGTCGTGACCACGGCGGCGTAATCTTCCTGGACGTACGTGACCGTGAAGGTTTGGTACAAACCGTATTTGATCCAGATACCGTGGAAGCTTTCACTACCGCGAACGGTGTACGCAGTGAATACGTGGTGCAAATCACCGGTTTAGTGCGTTTGCGTCCTCAAGGGGCCACCAACGACAACATGACCACAGGTAAGATTGAAATCCTGGGTAAAGAAATTACCGTACTTAATAAAGCGGCTACGCCTCCATTCCCATTGGATGATTATTCTCCAGTAGGCGAAGATGTACGCTTGAAATACCGCTACATGGATTTACGTCGTGACGAGATGCAGCGTAACTTGCGTTTCCGCCACAAAGTAAGCACTCAGGTACGTAACTACCTGGATCAAAATGGCTTCCTTGATTTGGAAACGCCTATTTTGACTCGTGCCACCCCAGAAGGTGCTCGTGACTACTTAGTACCAAGCCGTACGCACCAGGGATCATTTTTTGCGTTGCCACAGTCGCCTCAGTTGTTTAAGCAGCTATTAATGGTGTCGGGATTTGATCGTTATTACCAGATTGCCAAATGTTTCCGTGATGAAGATTTGCGTGCCGACCGTCAGCCTGAATTTACTCAGATTGATATTGAAGCATCCTTCATAACCGAAGAGCAGATCATGTCCATCACTGAAAACATGATTAAAGAAATCTTTAAAGATCAGATGAATGTTGATCTGGGTGAGATTCCTCACATGCCTTACGCGGAAGCCATGAACCGTTTTGGTTCCGACAAGCCTGACTTGCGTATCGATATGGAATTGGTTGATATTGCCGATTTACTGCAAGACATCGAGTTTAAAGTGTTTGCCGGCCCAGCCAAAGACCCTAAGGGTCGTGTTGCAGCCCTTAAAGTACCGGGCGGCGCCAAGTTGTCTCGTAAAGACATTGATGCCTACACCAAGTACGTAAGCATTTACGGCGCGAAGGGCTTAGCCTGGATTAAGGTAAACGAGCTTGAAAAAGGCGTAGAAGGTTTACAGTCGCCAATTATTAAGTTCATTGGTGAAGAAAACACCATGAAGATTATGGAGCGTTTAGACGTTGCCAACGGCGACATCGTTTTCTTTGGTGCTGATAAGGCCAAGATCGTAAACGAAGCCATTGGTGCCTTACGTATTAAGTTGGGCGTTGATTTGGATATGCTGACCAAAGAATGGGCACCTTTATGGGTGGTGGATTTCCCAATGTTTGAAGAGCTGGACGGCGGCGGTTTAACAGCCATTCACCACCCGTTCACGGCACCTGCTTGTTCTCCTGAAGAGTTAAAAGCCAACCCGGCCACAGCCTTGTCTCAAGCCTATGACCTAGTATTGAACGGTTGCGAATTGGGTGGTGGTTCATTGCGTATTCACGATCAAGAAATGCAGAAGACTGTATTTGAAATTTTGAGCATTTCAGAAGAAGAGCAGCAAGAGAAGTTTGGCTTCTTACTGGACGCTCTACAGTTTGGTGCGCCACCACACGGTGGTTTGGCATTTGGTCTGGACCGTTTGATCATGCTGATGGTAGGTGCTGAAAGCATTCGTGAAGTTATTGCCTTCCCGAAAACTCAGTCTGCTGGTTGTGTCATGACGGATGCGCCTGGGCTAGTGACCACTAAACAACTACGTGAAGTAGGTGTGCAGCTGCGCGTTCAGGAAAAAGATAAAGCCGAATAAGAGCGCTAAATCTTTGTAGTCTGTGCAAATAAAAAGAAGCCCTAGGGCTTCTTTTTTTATGTACAGGATGTACGGTATGACGCGGTCGCAGGGATGCCAAAGAGCGTATATGTATGTTCTCATATATTCCGCAAATTAGGCTTTATTAATGAGACTTTTGGAGTGACAACCTTGTTTTATTGGGCGCCATAAACTCCTCTGTGAGGGCTTGCTTCGGCATCCATGCCTCAAACACCAATAAAACAAGGTAGTCACTCCTATTCAAGTAATTGGAAGGTCGTACTACTATGTGCTTTCGCGCAGTGGTGTTTACTGAAAATCGATATTTTGGATACTCTTAAATGGCCTTAATTCTTGGTATAGATCCAGGCTCACGCATCGCAGGATATGGCGTGATTCAGGCCGCGGGCAATAAACTGCAATACGTGGCTTCTGGTTGTATTCGTGTGGATACCTCACGAGACTTGGCTTATCGCCTAAAACAAATAAACGAAAGCGTCACTAAGTTGATCGAGGCCTACGGCCCAGAAGAATTTGCTATTGAGCAAGTATTCATGGGTAAAAATGTGGATTCAGCTTTAAAGCTGGGGCAAGCTCGCGGCGTGGCCATTGTGGCGGCGGCGGTGAAGGATATACCGGTTTATGAATATGCGGCGCGCTCGGTGAAGCAAGCAGTCACCGGCAAAGGTTCGGCGGATAAACAGCAAGTACAAAAAATGGTGCAAACCCTGTTAAAGCTACCAGGTTGCCCGCAAGAAGATGCCGCCGATGCTCTGGCCATTGCCATCTGTCATGCTAATAGTACTCAAAACCTGTTGGCGCGTGCCGGTGCTCATGGTCAGCGCAGGGGGCGTATGAAGCTTTAAGGGTTCTGTAGTTGGCCTGGGTAATTCAACTCTGGCATTAGCCAGTTCGATTCGTTATTCTACTACTGATTATAATTACAGTATTTTAAGAAGTTGTTACAGCTATGATAGGTCGCATCACAGGCGTTTTACTCGAAAAACAGGCTCCGGAACTTTTACTGGATGTTAATGGTATTGGTTATGAGGTGTTGGCCCCCATGACCACTATTTATGGTTTGCCGGAAATTGGCGAAACCGTAACCCTGCATACTCATTTTGTAGTGCGCGAAGATGCACAGCTGCTTTTTGCCTTTGCTCAAAAAAGAGAGCGCCTGTTATTTCGTGCTCTTATTAAAGTGAGTGGTGTGGGGCCTAAATTGGCTTTGTCTATTTTGTCGGGCATTGAAGCCGACAGTTTTGTACGGAGTATACACGACGGTGACACCGTCACGTTGGTGCGTATTCCTGGCATCGGTAAAAAAACCGCCGAGCGCTTAATTGTAGAAATGAAAGATCGACTTAAAGAGTGGCAGGTAGACAGCGAGTTGCCGCTAATGGCCACCGCCAACCCAGCCCCTATGAAACAAGACGTGTGGATTAAGGAAGCCGAAAGCGCTTTGATTGCCTTGGGGTACAAACCCACAGAGGCGGCCAAGTCTATTTCTGGCATTAAAGAGCCGGTCACCTGTGCCGAAGACCTAATTCGTTTTGCCCTAAAGGGCATGCTCAAACAATAAAAATGAGTGAATGCTGTGATAGAAAGTGATCGCTTTATCAGCCCTGAGGCTGTTATTGAACCCCAAGAACCGGTACAAGATCGAGCCATTCGGCCCACCACCCTGGCCGAGTATGAAGGCCAGCCCGCGGTGCGCGAGCAAATGGAAATTTTCATTGGTGCTGCCACGGCGCGCCAGGAAGCTCTGGATCACACACTCATATTTGGCCCGCCGGGTTTGGGTAAAACTACCCTGGCCAATATTATTGCTAATGAATTGGGGGTGAATCTTAAATCCAGTTCGGGCCCTGTTTTGGAAAAAGCCGGCGACCTGGCGGCTTTGCTAACTAATTTGGAAGAGGGTGATGTGCTGTTTATCGATGAAATTCATCGCTTAAGCGCATCAGTGGAAGAAATTCTGTATCCGGCCATGGAGGATTATCAGCTGGATATCATGGTGGGGGAAGGTCCTGCCGCCCGTTCCCTTAAAATTGACTTGCCCTCCTTCACCCTAGTAGGTGCCACTACCAGAGCCGGTTTATTAACCTCTCCCTTGCGCGATCGTTTTGGTATTGTGCAGCGCCTTGATTTTTATAATGTAACCGATCTAACCGGAATTGTTATTCGCAGTGCCGGGCTATTAAAGGTGGTGATTGATGAAGAAGGTGCTAGGGAAATTGCAGTTCGCGCCCGCGGTACGCCGCGTATTGCTAACCGTTTGTTGCGCCGGGTGCGTGATTACGCTCAGGTTAAATACCAGGGTGAAATTAACCGGGAAATTGCCGACCTGGCTTTGAATATGCTAAATGTTGATACCCATGGTTTGGACCACATGGACAGGCGCTTATTGCTGGCCATGATTGAAAAATTTGGTGGTGGCCCGGTGGGGGTGGATTCATTGTCGGCGGCCATTAGTGAGGAGCGCGACACCATTGAGGATGTCATCGAGCCTTACTTAATTCAGCAAGGTTTTATGATGCGCACCCCAAGAGGACGGGTGGTGACCGCTAACGCTTATCAGCACTTTGGCTTAAAAGCGCCACAGGAGGCTGGTAATGAATAACTGTTTTAATTGGCCCATACGTGTGTATTTTGAAGATACCGACGCAGGGGGTATTGTTTATCATGCTCGTTATCTTTATTTTCTTGAGCGAGCTCGCACAGAATGGTTACGTAATTTAGGATTTAATCAATCTCAACTAAAGCAACAGGGTTTGCTGTTTGTGGTGCGGGACATGGAAATAAAGTGGTGTAGCAGTGCTTTGCTAGATCAGGAGTTAAATGTATCGGTCACCATCACCAAATTTAAAAAGGCGTCTATGTTAATGGCGCAAAGTATTACCTGCGGGGATACCGAAAAAGTAAAAGCAAGTGTCACCATTGCATGTTTAAATAGCGTTACCATGAAGCCCACAGCCATACCTGAAATTATTTTGTCAGCCATGAATGAGGCTGACGGCCAAGGAGTAGAAAGTGAATGAATCCATGACCTTGTGGTCACTCATTAGCAATGCCAGTTTAGTGGTTAAATTTGTCATGCTTATTTTAGTGGCAGCGGTATTTGCGTCATGGGTGGTGATCATTCAGCGTCAACGAGTGCTTAACGCAGCCAAAAGTAATTATATGGATTTTGAAGATCGCTTCTGGTCGGGTATGGATTTAAGTCAGTTGTACCGAGAGATTAATCAGCAAGAACATGTCTTTGGTGTTGAAAGTATTTTTACCTCGGGTTTCAGAGAGTTTAGCCGTCTGCGTCAGCAAAGTAATGCCGACCCGGAGGCTGTGATGGAGGGTACCCAGCGTGCCATGCGAGTGGCCACGGTACGAGAAACAGAATTGCTGGATCATCACTTGCCATTCTTGGCCACAGTGGCTTCCACCAGCCCATATGTGGGCTTGTTTGGTACGGTGTGGGGTATCATGAACAGCTTTCGCGGCTTGGCTAATGTACATCAAGCCACGTTAGCCACGGTAGCACCAGGCATCGCCGAAGCGTTGATCGCCACGGCAATAGGCTTGTTTGCGGCCATTCCAGCGGTAATTTTTTACAACCGATTCACCACTAGGGTGGATCAGCTAGTGATTAATTATGAAACCTTTACCGAAGAATTTACCAATATTTTGCATCGCCAGGTTCATAAAAAAAGCAAAGCCACTAATCATAATGCGGTAGATAAGAATGGCTAGGGAAAAACGACGTCCAATCGCCGAAATGAATGTGGTGCCTTATATAGACGTAATGCTGGTGCTTATGGTGATTTTTATGATTACCGCCCCAGTATTGTCTCAGGGTGTGAAAGTTGATTTACCTAAAGTTGCTACGGCGCCATTAAAATCTCCCAAAAACTCCGAGCCCTTGATTGTTAGCATTAAGAAAAACGGCCAATACATCATCGAGAGAGGCCGCAATGAAGATAAGGCTGCCAACCTTGAATCTGTTCAAAAATACGTCAGCAAAATATTAAAGTTACAGCCCACAACAGAAGTGTTAGTACGGGGTGATGAGGCGGTGGCTTATGGTAAGGTGATTAAACTCATGGCCACCTTACAAAGTGCTGGAGTGGCCAATGTGGGGTTGGTAACCGATGTGCCGGAGCTGGCGAAGTAATGCATTTTCTGCCGGTTAGTGATCCTCGCAGTTTCACCATTCCAGTGGTTAGCTCCACCTTAATCATTGTGGTGGTGATGGTATTGTTATCCACTAAGTGGATGAATACTGAGCCCATGGTCATTAAGTCGTTACCTAAAATATCGGCTCGCTTGGTACAGGTTAAAAAGAGCGTAGCTAAAAAAACAGTGAAGAAAGTTGTAAAAAAGCCCAAGTCCAGTAAAAAAATACAGAAGAAAAAAACACCGCAAAAAATCAAAAAAGTCGCGGTGAATAAGCAGGCCAAAGTAGCCCCTATAAAAAAGCCAGCAAAGGCCATCAAAACGGCCAAGCCTAAACCGGCAGCGCTGCCTGAAACCGATCTAATGGCGGCGCTGCTGGAAGAAGAGCAGCAAAATGAATTGTCCCGCTTATTGGAGGATGAATTACGCGCCCAGCAGGCCGATGAAGAACAGCAAGCTGTCATGAGCTATATTGGTCAGATTCAGCAGATTATCAATAGCCTGTGGCATTACCCCCCTAGTGCCAAGCACGACGATAAGCTAATTTTACGAATCTATTTAGTTCCTACCGGAGAAATCACCGAAGTTCAATTGGTTGAATCCAGTGGGAATGCTGCCCTCGATCGCAGTGCCGAACAAGCGGTGTGGAAGGCCGCAACTTTACCAGTGCCGAAAGATCCTGTTTTATTTGAAAAGGAATTTCGTCAATTTTTATTGCCATTTAGCCCGGAAAACGCACGTCTATGAGTTTACGTTACTGGTGTATCGCTTTTATTTTCTTCAGCGCCTTTACCAGGGCTGAGCTAACCATTGAAATTACCCAGGGTATTGCCTCTGCCATTCCTATCGCTGTGGTGCCCATGCAGTGGCAAGGCAAGCCTCTGCCTGAAAGCGTGGATGAAATCATACGCAGTGACCTAGAGCGCAGTGGACATTTTGGTATTCTTGCCCCTGATGACATGCTCAGTCATCCCGCTAGCGAAGAGGAACTTTATTTTCGTGATTGGCGCCTGCTGAAACAGGACTACTTGGTGATCTCCAGTATTAAATCTATTGCTAAGGGGCAGTATCAGGTTCGTTATCAATTGTTTGATGTGTTTAATGAGCGAGAATTGCTGGCCCAAACCTTGTCGGCCAATACTAATCAATTACGTGACATTGGTCACCGCATCAGTGATGCGATTTATGAGCAGTTAACCGGTATTCGTGGTGCCTTTTCTACCAAAATCGCTTATGTCACCACCAATCGAACCCGCACCCAGTTTAATCTGGCCATTGCCGACAGTGACGGTGCCCGCGAAAAAGTGGTGATGTCGTCCAAATATTCAATTTTTTCCCCGTCTTGGTCGCCGGATGGCAAACGCCTAGCTTATGTATTGTTGGAAGATAGTGGCAGTAAGGTGTATGTGCAGGATATAGCCACGGGTAAAAAACAACTGGTCAGTGCCCATAAAGGTATTAATAGTGCGCCGGCTTTTTCGCCAGACGGGAACAAATTGGCCTTGGTGCTCTCCAAGGACGGCAACCCTGAGATATATGTGGTGGATTTGAATACCCGCCATTGGTTGCGGGTAACCAATCATTATGCCATTGATACCGAACCCAACTGGATGCCAGATGGCGATCACTTGTTGTTTACCAGTGGTCGAAGTGGAAACCCGCAAATCTACCGGGTAAGTTTAGTGAGTGGATTCATAGAAAGAATTACATTTGACGGGAATTATAATGCCCGTGCTCGTTTAGCTCAGGATGGTCGTTTCCTAGTAATGGTGCACCAAAGCGCAAAAGGTGAACCATTTCACATTGCCTCCATGGATCTTTCCAGGGGACTTTTACAGATCTTGACATCGGACACATTCTTGGATGAGTCCCCTAGTGTTTCTCCTAATGGAGTTATGGTAATGTATGCAGCTAAATACAATAAACGCAGTATATTGGCCGCCGTCTCGGTAGATGGCGATGTTAGGTTTCTGGTGCCCTCTAAAAGTGGGGATGTACGAGAGCCTGCATGGGGCCCATACATAGATTAATAAAAAGGTGAGTAATCATGAAAAAAATGACAATTAATAAACTGTTCGCAGTCTCTGTTTTGGCACTTGCCATCACTGGTTGTGCAAGCGACGGCGGTGTAACCGAAGATGCGGCCATGGTTGACGAGAGTCAGACCCAGGAAGTGGCTGCGTCTCCAGAAATGGACATGGTTAACACTGAAGAAGCTCAAGTGAGCAACCCTTTACTGGATCAGACCACTATCTATTTCGGTTATGACCGTGCTGAAATTCTGCCTGAATTTAAAGATGTGCTAAATGCCCATGCGGAATTTCTAGTGGAAAACCCACAAAGTAACATTATTTTTGAAGGGCATTGTGACGAGCGTGGCACCATTGAATACAACCTTGCCCTAGGTGAGCGTCGTGCCAACACTGTTAAATCCTATTTAATTGTCCAGGGTGTAAACCCAAGTCAGCTTGAAAGTGTTAGCTTTGGTGAAGAACGTCCGGCTTCATTTGGTTCAGATGAGATGACCTGGTCTAAAAACCGTCGCGCTGAAATTAGATACAGCTCTGCCATGGTTCAAAACCAAATTGGCGATAACCAGTAAATTATTTTTTGAAAACTAGGTAGATATGATGCATTTAAGTAAATTGTTCAGCGTTTCTTTGCTGTGTGTGGCGATGATAGGTTGTGCTAGTGGCGGTGGTACCAGCGATGAAGCGGCCACCACCACTACTACCGAAGCGGCCACTGAGGATACTCAGACTCAAGCCGTGCCTGAGTCCCCGGACGTAAGTGTAGTTACGCAAGAGCAAGTTGAAGAAGTGGCCGTGAACCCGCTATTGGATCAAACTCTAGTGTATTTTGGTTATGATCGTTCTGAGATTCGCCCTGAATTTAAGGATGTCTTAAATGCCCATGCCGAGTTTTTACAGGCTAACCCGGCAGCTCGCATGGTACTGGAAGGCCATTGTGATGAGCGCGGTACGGTTGAATATAACCTGGCCTTGGGTGAGCGCCGTGCCGAAACGGTTAAGCGTTATTTAATCGTTAAGGGTGTTAACCCAGGTCAGCTGGAAACAGTGAGCTTTGGTGAAGAGCGCCCAGCTATGTTGGGTTCAAACAAATCTAGCTGGTCTAAAAATCGTCGTACCGAAATCAAGTACCAAAACCAATAATGGCACGTCTATCTCGTTTCTTCATGTCCTCCCTGGTACTAGCCAGTACCTTGGGGGCTGTGAGCGTACAGGCCGATACCTGGTCTTCGTTGCAGGGGGCGGAAGCTAAAAAAACCACCCTTGCCAAGAAGCCCGCCAATAGTTCGGCAACTCAGCTTTTATTCACCGAAATTGAAGTGCTTAAGCAAGAGATTCAAACACTGCAGTCGAAAGTGGAAGAGCAGTCCAACGAGCTGAGAAAAATTAAGAAAGAGCAAAAAGAACGATACCTGGATCTTGATCGTCGTTTGGGGCAGGTGCTGAGTAAGTCGGCAGCCGCTCCTGTGCTTTCCAATGCTGATAGTCAGGGTAAGTCTGTATACGATGCTGCTTTTCAGTTAATGAAGAATAAAAAGCTGTCTGATGCTGCTCTTGGGTTTCAGTCATTCTTAACGCAATTTCCCAAAAGTACTTTAGTAGTTAATGGTTATTACTGGTTAGGTCAGATTTATTATATTCAGGCCAATTTGGATGAGGCACGTAAAGCCTTTACCATAGTGATGAATCATTTCCCTAATCACGCCAAAACCCCAGACTCTAAATACAAGTTGGGTGTGGTGCTTCACCGACTTGGTGACACTGTACAGGCTAAACGTTTGTTAAATTCCGTTATAAAGCAATATGCCAACTCGGGCAGTGCGCGTTTTGCTAAAAAGTACCTGAAAGAAAACCTCTCCAAATAATTCCCTTATAAAGTAATGGTGTGAATACGCCATTATCTTTCCCTGTTCGTTATATCACCGTTTTATCTGATTTTTGGTTTGCGGGTTGGCTGAAATGGTCTTAACTCCCTAAATCATTGAATATTCTTCCTTTTTTTCTACTTTTTTATAATTAACTGCAATTTGGGGCTTGTATTAAAGCCGAGAAATAGTATTATTTGCGCCCGCTTTGGGGCCGTTAGCTCAGTTGGTAGAGCAGTTGACTTTTAATCAATTGGTCGCTGGTTCGAATCCAGCACGGCCCACCATTCCAAAGCGGGAAATGAGTTATTTACACCAAATAGATAATTCGCGCGTTATATAAGTAGCTTTCGGGGCCGTTAGCTCAGTTGGTAGAGCAGTTGACTTTTAATCAATTGGTCGCTGGTTCGAATCCAGCACGGCCCACCACTTAAGCTAGTTAAGTTGTTGAAAGTATTGACAATTTATTAAAACAAAGTATATTACGCACCACCAGTTTACGGGCCGTTAGCTCAGTTGGTAGAGCAGTTGACTTTTAATCAATTGGTCGCTGGTTCGAATCCAGCACGGCCCACCATATTAAAAAGGCAGAGTTTATACTCTGCTTTTTTTTGCCTGCAATTTGCGCCCCCCTT
>Ga0209290_1000475_pt1 | contig 28909 bp, 19 predicted proteins | sample EN1Hudsemesocosm_2_FD_184632 | JGI IMG/M metagenome (GOLD analysis project Ga0209290, IMG submission 184632) | Methane-oxidizing microbial communities from mesocosms in the Hudson Canyon - EN10B Hudson Canyon (SPAdes) (version 2) | ecosystem: Environmental > Aquatic > Marine > Cold seeps... | reverse complement strand
AAGCTAGAAGTACAGAGTTTAATGGACAGTTTTTATCGCGCAGCCCAAGGTAAACCGCAATTACTCGCGGTCGAAGGTTTTGCCGGCATTGGTAAGTCGGCCTTAATTCATGAAATACATAAGCCAATTGCCGCGCATAGTGGTATTTTTACCTCAGGTAAATTTGACCAATTTCAAAAAAACATTCCCTACTCCGCACTAAAGCAAGCGTTCTCAGGCTGGATGCAACATGCACTTAGTTTAAAAGAGGAAGCCTTGCTGGCCTTGCGTATTCAGCTCAATGAGTCGCTGGGGGCTAATGCCCGGGTGCTGATCGACTTTATGGATGTTTTTGAGGTGCTCTTAGGCGATTTAGCCCCTGTTGCTAAGCTTGGTGCGCAAGAAACCCAAAATCGCTTCCACCTAACCTTACAACGCTTTATACAAGAAATTACCCAACAGCGACCCTTAGTTATCTTTATTGATGACTTACAATGGGCCGACCGAGGTACCTTAAGCCTATTACCTCAACTCATGAGTGCCAACACGCTCTTTTATGACAAGCATAAAGACCACAATAATGCACACGACTCAGTTGACGATAAATTAGGCTGCCGCTTACTATTACTTGTCGCTTACCGCGATAACGAGATGAATAGTCGCCACCCTGCGGCCCAAACCTTACAACAGATTCAGTCAGACTACCCCAGTGCCAGTACACTCACACTGCGCCCTTTGGCGCTAGCGCATATCAAGCAATTGTTAGTGGATGCCTTGCATCAAACCCCGGAAGCTATCGAAAATCTAGCTGAACTCATTGAACAAAAAACAGGAGGTAATCCGTTCTTTATCAATGAGTTTTTAAAGACTCTTTACAGCGAAAACTTACTTAACTTTGATCTAAAGCAACAACGTTGGATATGGAGCCTAAAAGAAATTATGGCCCAGTCGATCACCAACAATGTGGTCGAATTAATGTTAGGTAAAATGCAAAAACTTCCAGAGAATACACAACGTTTAATACAGCTTTCATCTTGTATAGGTAGTCTATTTGACTTACAAACCTTGAGTATTATATCTGAACAGAGCATGGCAAATACGGTACGTATACTCTGGCCTGCGCTGAAAGAAGGTTTACTGCTACAAGAAGGCGGTGACTGGTTACTCGGCCTGGTTGAAAGTGGTGGTGAACGTGGTATTAGTCGCGAGAAAAATAGCAGCCAATCAGCCTTCACATCCTCCGAAGCCCACTTACTAAAACTGCAGCTACCGAAACTAAAATCAAATACAAACATCACGACTAATATGTCGACAGTTGTCACAAAAATAGTACCTCATTGCCGTTTTTTACATGACAGAATGTTGCAAGCTGCCTATCAATCACTAACAGAGCAGGACCGCCAACAAACACATCTCAATATTGGTCGCCGACTCTTGGAGCATACCGAAACTAATCAACTTGAGAGTCAGTTATTTTCGATCATCGAGCAGCTTAACCAAGGCCAGTATTTAATCGAGAGTCAGGAAGAAAAATTACGACTCGCCCAGCTAAACTTACAAGCCGCTGAAAAAGCGAAGCTCGCCAGCGTCTGGGAAGCGGCGGTGGAATATGCACAAGTCGGTTTGTCTTTGCTCAGCTCAGAAGACCACTGGCAAACCCAGTACACACTCAGCTTTGGCTTATATCATACGCTAGCGGAATGCATGTATTTAACGGGTGAGGCGGATCAATCAGAAGCACTTTACAACACGCTGCTAGCTAATACTCATAAAGACTTAGATAAAGCAAAAATTTGTGCGACGCGTTTGGTGCAAACCATCGGTCGAGGTGACTGGCAGCTAGGTATCGAATACGGCATCACTGGTTTACACCATTTGGGCATTAGTATTCAAACAGAGCCCGAGGAAATTAACGCCTTATCACAAGAACAGTTTAACCAGTTTGAGCAAGCATTAAAAACAACGCCACTTAGCCAAATTGTTCAATTACCCGAAATGACGGACCCACAGTTATTGGTTGCATGCAGCATTATCCCTAACCTAAGCCAATGTGGTCAGATACTCGGAAAGAATGACTTTCAATACTTCTGCACACTACTTGGTCTTAACATCACCTTAAGCTCAGGTAAATCGGACTTCACCCCCTTATTATTGGCCTGCTATGCCGTAATATTAACCAGAAGAGGCAGCTACTCTCAAGCGTTTATGCTCGCAGAGCAAGCCATAAAGATTTCCGAAAGCTATCCAAACTGCAGAGCATTATCAAATACCAATAATGTACTGGCAGGCCTCATTCTTTACCTTAAGTCTCCCTATCAAATAGCCATCAACTTACATCAAAAGAGTTATGAACTCGGGATGGAAAAAGGTGAAATTGTCCGCGCCGGATTAAATTTTTGCAATATACTGTTTTTAAAAGTATCACAAGGGGTGAGTCTCAAAACAGTTCAAGAACATGCTGAACATGCATTAGAATTAGTTGACCATAAAACGATATTTTTTCCCGTGCCGATAACCACTCAAAAGCTCATAAGGGCTTTAATTAATGACCCTCTTGAGGGGGTCGACGCACTCAATGATGAACAATTTGATTCTGCTCTCCTACCTAAAATTAAGTCCAGCTTTCATATAACCCACTTAAATAGCTATCGTTCCCAACTTGCTTTTTGGTATGACGATGATGAACGTGCCATCACTGTGGCAGCACAGGTTCAAGCACAAATAACGTTGCTACCAAAGTTTAGCAATTATATTGATCACTTAATTCAATATGGTTTATTACTGCTTTCTAACATAAACAACCAAACGAACAATCAAAACAAACCTTTAAACCCCACTTTAAAACAGCAGGCACAAGACGATTTAGCCTATTGCCAAAACAAACTTCAAACCCTTGCAGAGCTCTACCCGCCTAATTTCGAGCATAAGTATTTATTGTTTCAAGCCGAACAGAGAAAGTACCAAGGGGCTACCATGGATGAGGTGAGCGCGCTATACGAAGCCGCCATTGACTCAGCCGAGCAATATGGTTTTTTACAATATCAAGCACTTGCCAATGAGTTATATGCAAACTTCTGGCTAAAAATAAAACGTCCAAAAATTTCTGAACTATATCTGAGTGATGCGATCAATTTATACCAACGCTGGGGATGTCAGGTTAAAGTAAATAACCTTAACGCGCGTTATCAAGCCCTATTTTCTAATCAACAAGCGAAAAACGCAACATCAGCCACCCTACACTCAGTTACACAAAGCGGCACCCAAACACTATCACAGAGTAGCCATCCGAATAATTTAGATTTTTCAACGGTTATAAAATCTACGCAAGCGATTTCAGGAGAATTATCCTTAAAATCCTTAATCGCAAAAGTAATGCAGGCTATTCTAGAAAATTCTGGAGCACAAAATGCGGCTTTAATACTGGAATCCCCACAAGGACCTATCGTTGAAGCCCGCCTAAAAGCCCAAAATACGCGTGAGAGTGAATACGACATTAACGTGCGATCTATACCACTCGACAGCGCTACCGACTTGCCTGTTTCACTTATCGCCTATGTACTGCGTACCAAAACCGAACAAGTACTACAAAGTGGGTCAAACAATACGTCAAAGAGTGCTCACCCTAATCACGATACGTCGACCAACAGTTACGCCAGTGAAGCATTTATAGCCGACCCTTACCTACAGGCCCAACAACCAAAATCAGTGCTGTGTATTCCCGTTACTTACCGTGATAAATTACTCGGTGCTTTGTATTTAGATAATAAACTAACCGACAGAGCTTTCCCTCAGGCACGCTTCGACATTATTAAAATGCTACTGGCTCAAGCCGCGATATCATTTGAAAATGCTCGTTTATTTAAAGAAGTGAGTGAGTTAAATATAGGCCTAGAAGACAAAGTACAGCAGCGTACTGCGCAGCTTGATCAAAGTAACCAGCAATTAGATAAGAGCAACCAAGAACTCAACAACGCCGTTAAAGATCTGGAAACCGCTAATAAAGCATTAGAAACCTTTTCATATAGCGTATCTCACGATTTACGCTCTCCACTGCGTATGATCAAAAGTTTTAGTACCATTATCGCCGACGATTACCACGATGAGCTAAGCCCAGATGCTCAAGTACTCTTCAAAAAGGTAATACGAGGGGGCGAGCAGATGGAAGAGCTCATTACCGGTTTACTCGACTTAGCCCGCTTAGAGCAAAAAGCCTTAGTTCGCGATACGGTTAACTTAAGCGACATTGCCACAACTATCATTACTAATATGCGGGAACAAGCTCCTCAACAACAAGCAACTGTTCAGATAGATACCAATATACAAGTGAGTGGAGACAAACGAATGCTGTACTCGATGATTGAAAACCTACTCAATAATGCTTGGAAGTATTCATCTAAAAGCCAGAAAATAGACATCACCTTTGCAAGTAAACAAGTCGATAATAAAACGGTTTATTATGTACAAGACCAAGGTGCTGGCTTTGATATGACACACAGTGAAAAGTTATTCGCCACTTTCCAGCGCTTACATACTGCAAAACAATTCGCTGGTACAGGTATTGGACTCGCGACAGTTAAACGAATAATCGAAAAACACGATGGTGAAATATGGGCGGAGTCAGAAGTGGGTCAAGGCGCCACTTTTTATTTTACTTTGCCAGAGTAATTAATCATGCCTCCTCAATGTTAAGCTCCAGAAATGACGTGGTCAGCGTATCAAAATTCAACGATAAAATTATGCTGATGCGGTCTTTCGGCTTTTACGCTTACCCTTCGCTCTACCCTTGGTTTTAAATCCTATCTGTTTAAGACCTCGCAAGGCTGTTGGCAACTGTTGCGTAGCATGGTGTATTAAGTCTGTAATTGTTTGCTGTAAGGGACCCATAAAATCAGCATAGTTATGTTCTCTATGACTAATTTTATCAAGCATAGATTCCCACTGAGCGGTCATATCTGGCAAGGTCATGCTTTCTGGTAAACTATTAATAACACCTTTACCAGATACTGTTGCGCGTATTTGCTTGCCTTTCCGTTGTAAAAATTGACGCTTAAAAAGCAGTTCAATAATACTGGCTCTGGTGGCTTCTGTTCCAAGACCGTCGGTATCTTTGAGCACTTTTTTAATATCAGGGTCCGATACGTAACGACTAATCCCCGTCATGGCTGCAAGTAATGTTGCATCGGTGTAGGGCTTAGGCGCTTGTGTTTGCTTCTCTAACAGCTCACCATGGTCACACAATAAGGATTGACCTACTTCAAGTTTTGGAAGGGTTTCAATCGGCGCATCCGTCGTCGTTTTTGCAACAAAAAACACGATTTTCCAGCCCTCATCAATCGTGTGTCGCGCTTTACACACAAATAAACCTCCCGCAATCGTCAGGTCAATCCGTCCATCTGAATAGACCCAATGCGGGTAAAACTGACATAAATATTGTTGAGCAATTAAGCGATAAACCTGCTGCTCAACTCGACTTAAGCGCTCTGATCTAACCTTGCCTTCCGTCGGAATAATACCGTGGTGCGCTCCCGTTTTCGCATCATTCCAAGCTTTACTTTTAATTTTCGTATCAGCGTTATCACATAGATTTTTTAAATCCGTATTATTTGAAATGGCTGCAATGATCTGACTAGACTGTTGAAAATGAGCCTTAGGTAAATAACGATTATCAGAACGTGGATATGTTATTAATTTATGCGTTTCATAGAGTGATTGGCAAACATCCAGCACTTGTTTGGCGCTCAAACCAAGGCGTTTTGCAGCATCTATCTGTAAAATAGATAAGCTATATGGCAAAGGAGGTGCTTGCTTTTTAACTTTTTGCTCAATTGCTTTTACAAGCGCTTGTTGCTTAGTAATACGTGAAACTACGTTTTCCGCTAATGCCTTGTTGAGCACCCGCCCTTCTGAATCTTGATAAGCTGAACACGCTTCACTTGGCTGCCATTTTGCTGAAAACTCTGTTTGGTTAGGAGCATTTATATGTGCAAGTACGTCATAAAATGGCTTAGATACAAACGCCTCAATTTCTTGATCCCGTCTAACAACTAAACCCAGCAAAGGCGTTTGCACTCGTCCAATTGAGACCACACCTTTAAAAGCCACTTTTTGAGCTTGAAGCGTGTAAGTACGCGTTAAATTTATACCATATAGCCAATCGGCTCTTGAACGTGCCAAGGCTGAAATTGAAAGTGCTGCAAATTCATGATTCGGTCTTAGATCAATTAAAGACTGTTTAACTGCCGGTAGATTTAAGTCATTAATCAGACAGCGCTGCACGTTTTCTTTAACAAGCTTTGAAACGCCAACATGATTAATGACTTCATCAACCAAAAGTTGCCCTTCTCGATCAGGGTCACCACAATGCACAATATGCGTTGCTTGTTTAAGGAGTTTTTTGAGAATAGAAAACTGTTTGCGAGTGTTACTTTTAGCAAGTAACTTCCATCCTGAAGCTTGGCTATCTGGTAAAATAGGTAAGTGATCTAATTGCCACTTTTTAAAGCGTTTGTCATACGCTTCAGGTTCGGCCTGTTCTAATAAGTGGCCAATACACCAACTAACAACATCACCATCGCCTACCCAAATACAACCGTCACTTTTTCGGTGAGGTTTCGGTAAAGCTGCGGCAATCGCACGCCCAAGGCTAGGTTTCTCGGCAAGATAAAGTTTCATGAACTCGAATATACTGTATATTAAAACAGCATTCAATCTTTTGCTTCAACGAAGTTTTAAGTACGCTAGAGATAAAAACATTCACCACCGAGAAGGGCCGAGGCGCTTCTCGGTGGTGAATACCTTTTGACCTTGCTCTTTAGCTTTCAACCAGTCTTAGGGTAGTTTTATTATTTTAATATAAGTAATTGTTGCTCTTGATCAATAAAAAATTCAAAGCGGTTTAATATATTCATGCCAAGTAAACCATCATATTTGAAATCAGGTAAAGGCACCGCACCAACCTCTACATTTTTTAATTCATATTGACCCAAAGAAAATGATTCAATCGTTAACTGCTGACCATCAATTGTGCCATTTGCAGTATTCATTGTTAAAGACTCCGCATTAAAGAAAGCATCTGACATATTAGCTTCAACAAAAGAAGTTTTTAACACTGACATCGTCGCTCCAGTATCAATCATTAGCTCCAAGGTATAAGTATTATTTATGGTGACGGGCACAACAAAATGCTCACCAACTTTATTAAGTGGAACTGTCATCACGGCATCATTTGTACTACCTTGCTCAATCAAGGTTGAGAATTGATCAACTTCTTCTTGATATCTTACGTCATTCATCGCCCCTGCAAGGCTTTGCTCAGCACTATAAAAATCATCTAACTCTATAAGCCAATAGGTTAAACGTAAATAATAAGGCGTATGTTCAGCGTGTAAATTGATTAGTAGTCGGTACAAATTTACGACAGCCTTAAGCTGCTGTTTTTTTGCTAATTTTCCCTCTATCTTGTCAACGGTCTCATATATTAATTGAAGTAAATCAGCTTCCTGATTATAAGGTATAAACAAACGTTGATCGTAGAGTAATGTTAGTGCAGATTCGTAATGCCCCACCGACAACCATTTTTCAGTAATCGCACGACCATAAGATAAATCATGAGAAACGTTATCCCAACTTTCTCGATACAACTGCTCAGCAGCCTCTATACGCCCACTGGCTAGCAAGTCTAGCAGCTGCTCTTTTTTAACGACGAGGCTTGTGGCAACAATAGAAGGTGTAGTCGTTTGGTTTGTACTTTTAAGATGTTGTAAGCGGGCAGCATTTTGAGCCAGTAAGCTATCACGAGCACGGTTGGCCTGAACGGCCCCTACGCTCCAAAATTGCTGGGCCAACCAACCAAGTAATACGCCTGAGATCAAGGCATATAGGTAAGTACTTGGTTTTGACATATTTGTCTCCAACTAAAGACTAGCTTCAGCTAAACTGGCTAAAAGAAAATACTAACTTTGAGCCAATTATTCTTCATTAGCGTCTAATTGAGTAACCAATCTTGTAAAACTCACTTCACCAACATTGATAACCCGTTTATTTACACCATCATTAGAATCAAGAGGCGTGACACTATTGTCCAATTTAGGGTCAGTCACCAAATAAATATTTGAGACACTATTCACCCCATTTCCAACTCGAGTTGATGATTTAATTTCTTTCGTGACCACATCAAATCGCGCTAAATTATCATTTGAGACCCAACCACTTCGTACGGCTTCAACTTTGCCATTTAGCTGCCCCAGTACATTATCAACTGTAAGTTCACCAATACTATTATCTACTTTATATAATAACGGGTTTTCTAGCATGCCTTCACCTTGCTGATCATCTTCTAGGTCACCGGCTAGTAAATACATCATACTTTCTATGCTGCTACCTGAACTCAAGTCAAACATTCTGAGCCATTTTGCACTGTCACCCGAAGGGTTAATGGTGAGATCACCTGCTAATATAGCATCATCACTACAACCACCATTGCTAAGTTCTTCAGCTGAACAGAACAAAGCCTTTGATTCATACTCTTGAAAACCATTAAAACACTGGCCACTACTCAAGTCGCCTGCAGTGCAGCTATTAAGATTACCAGCTTCATCATCACCTAACTTACATTCCACACGCTGATTATTTTTATAACATTCATTTTCACGTTTTTGTGTTTCCCAAAGCGCTGTTACAAACAAGTTGCTTTCATTCAAATAAACATCAAGGCCAAAGTAATTCTTACGCTCGCCAAAGAGAGTACTTTCACGGACAGACTTCGCACCACTTAAATCAACATTATAAAAATACCGAAGCAGAATCTCTTTTTCATACATCCGCGCGGTAATAAAAAGGCTGTTATCATGCAAGATATAATCAAGGCTATTGATAAAATCACGTTCATATTGCATGAAGCCTCTAAATTCAGCATCATTATTTGCATCATTTAGCTCGTCTAAATGACGGTAATCAAGCACACCACATAAGGTTCCGGCATTAGGGTTAGCTAATAGCTCTTCAGCTGTTGCACAAAAATCAGAAGTATCAGCAGCTAAGGTACATCCCTTGTTAACATCGCACCCAGTTATAAATTGCCATTCATTCGCTTCTAAATTATGTGCATCACTACATTCAGAACTCTTCGTGTGGTTCGTACAATGCTTTAAATCAAATTGTGAAAATGGATATGCCGTACTTTGAGACGCCACTTTATCAATCGCTATTGAGGCTAGTTGTTTCACAATAAAGCTTCTATTTGTAACGGGGGCTGCATATGTATCAAGATAGTTATAACGAAAAACGTTTGAGTCATCTACAATCACAACTTCATTATCATCCCTTAAAGCTGTTACAGGTTTGACTGTTTCACTGCTGCCCCCACTCCCTGATAAGGTAATTCCTACTTTAAAAATTCTATCCGTAAGAATACTCTCAATTTCGATATCTGAAGAAGACTTAACGCCTGAGCCACCTTCAAGTACGCACAAGCTTACATTGCGAGGCCTGGAGAAAATTTCAGCCGTACTATCAAATACAAATACATCTAGCCCCAGTTGCAATTGATATTGTTGTTGCTCAAGCGCCGTCAATTTAATCAAATATTCTGGGCTGTATTCGTCATCAACAAGCTCTTCTACATTGAATGTTTGTAAGCCCCGCGGTTGGCACCAGCGCTCAACACGATCTTCGTCATAGAAACGCAGTTTCTGCTCTGACAAGCTATAACCTAAATAACCATAAGTTAGGCGCTGGTCCGTTGTGTCTGTTGTGACTTCGTCATCTACCCAACCAAACATTAGTTTTCCACGAGCCAATGACTCAGAAACAGGAGCTTTCAATTCATTCGTATTGGTTTCATCGTCATCGTCCGCATTAAACTGAAAGTTAAATGGCAGCTCATAAAAACGCTTAACTAACGATGCACTAGCACAATCTTCAGCCGTAACAGCGCCCTCTACCGTAACGACATATATAATTTTATCGCTATGTAAAACAGTATGCGTAACGTCGTCATCTACTGAAGTTGTTTGCACAATTTCTACGGGAATAATTTCACATACTTTATTAACGAAGTGATGTAATAACCGTATCGAACCACTATTATCAGCGCCTTTTTGATGGTCGACTTTATAAACATTGCCGTCACTCACCAATATAGAAATTTCTGTACGTGCTTGATCATTTTCATCAGGAATCGTATTTAAACTCGTTACCTGATCACTACTCGTACTAAAAATAGCTACAGGATCGTTTGCAGTCTCACCGTCTTCTGGCAATGCAACACTATAAAGAGAAAGGCTATTTTCATTTTCAGTATCACTCAGATCATGCGCCCAATAAGGTTCATTAATTTCAATAAAAACAGGAAGCCCCTGAGGAAGTGGACCCAGAAAAAAGTCAGCAGGGTTAGAAACAGCTTTCGACCCTTCATTAGAAGGACAGGCTGTAAGCAAAAGGCTTACAGAAATAATCACACTTAACTGAGCCAGAACGCTTTTCATCACATTAATTTTTCCTATCAAGCTATTCATCCTACGTTTTTTTGCGTTATCCATTATATCTGGGATATTCTATAAAATAATCGATTAGCGCGTTGATTGAGAGCGGGTTCACATAATCGTAATGTCATTTGCGACACAACGCGTGCTAATTCACGATCGAACACTGTTTTTATATGTTCGAGGTAAAGACAACAATAACGAAGAAACAAAATCGAGCGGATAGTATGGATATTCCACAACACCCAAAGCCAGCTTCTGCCACACCGCTCTCGGCGACCATTCAAGCTCCTGCAAAGCCCTCTACCCCAGTTACAGTTGCAGCCCTTAACTTAGAAAAAGATAAAATTTATCAAGCCATTGTAAGCAAACTTGTCGACAACAAAATGTCTATTTCATCCCAGACTGATACGCCCTCCCTCACAATCCCCAAAACAATACCTACAAGCGAAAATAACGAGTGGTTACTCAAACTCAATGGAAAACTATTGCTTATCACATCTGAAAAGCCACTGCAGTTAGGACAAATCCTATCGGTAAAACTAAACCCCAGCACTCAAACACTCTCAGTACTCCCCCCCTTAACACCACAAGCCTCCCCCATACAAAACCCTCAGTCCGTTCTTTCCAGCCATGCAGCGATCACTTTAGTATTAAACGCAATAAATCAAGTGATGCCACGACAAGTTTCATTAGAAACAGGCCTCACGGCATTAGAAACGCTTAGTAAACAAAATGATTCACAACAGGTCTCTAACCAAGCAAAACTAATACTTTTAATGCTGGCAAAACAAGCGCCAACTCAGCAACTTTTTACAGCTCCCGAAAAAACAAGCACAAGCACAACGACTATCGAGACCATCACAAACAGCTTAAAAAATAGCGGCATGTTTTTTGAATCTGGTACGAAACAAAGCCCAAACGCCCCTAATAATTTAAAGCTTCAAATTTTGCAGATCCAGCAAGCCCTTAATATGAAGCAAAATATTAATCTGTCTCAGGTCTCACCATCATCGCTTTCAGCACCAACAGGTACGCCACAAAATACAAGCCCAGAACCCAATAAATCAAATACCACATCAAAGTCTTTTAATGCTATTCGAGCAGCATTGCTAGCCAAAATCCAAACAACACTTGAAGCCACATCTCAAACAACGCAACAAGAGACTCTCAAAGTTAAATCACAGGCAGCAACAAATAACTTTATTTCAAACACAGGTTCAACACCATCACCATTGAGCACTTTACTAAACAGTATTTCCCCATCACTCAACACTAACAACAGCAATAGTGAAAGTTTAAATACTCACAATGACCTTAAAGGGCTTCTTCTTTCAATTACCGCAGCACTTAAAACAACTAACCCCAACATAAAGCAAACAGAACGCCCCTATGTTGAAGCATTAGCAGAGCTAGATTTATTAAAAAACCCCTTTAACTTCCCCCATTACGCGAATCAAACAGCCTCTTTAGCCTCCTCAAAAGCTGAAGCTCTAATTGCTGACCAACAATTCACGACAGGCCAATTATTAAAATTAATCGCAGGTATGCTAAACCGAATTCAGTTCAATCAATTAAATAGTCTTTATCAAAGCCACAGTAACAGCAGTGATTCAAACACCGTTCAATCATGGTTTTTTGAATTACCTGTAGCCAACCCTAATAATCAACTCACTACGTTTGATGTGCGAATAGACAAAGAAGAAGACGCTCAAAAACAAGAGAAAGATGACGCCAGCCAAGAAATTCAATGGAAATTAGCACTGTCATTCAAGTTTGAACAATTAGGCGCTATTTATGTACAAGTAACCTTAACGCCACCAACAATTTCCTCGACGATTTGGGCAGATCATCCTGATACACTTGCATTAATTAACCGTGAAAAACCTTACTTTCAATCTAAACTAACTGAACTAGGGTTAGAGGTAGGTGATATTTCCTGCCAAAAAGGCCAACCAAAACAAGATAAAACGAGGCTCGACCAAAGCCTTGTGGACATAAAAGCATGAGCAAACAGCCCCAAGCGATCGCCCTAAAGTATGATGAAATACACGCTCCAAAGCTTGTCGCTAAAGGCGAGTCTGGTATTGCAGAAGAAATCATTCAATTAGCAAAAGAACATAGCGTTCCACTGTACGAAAATGGTGAGCTAGTCGAAATATTAGCTAAGTTAGAACTAGGTGATGAAATCCCAGAAGTACTTTATCGTGTCATTGCCGAGATTATTGCTTTTGCTTACCACCTACAAGGAAAAACACCTGATGGTTTTGTTCCGCCCAATAATAAGGCCTGAAACGATGTATTCTGAATAGTCTATGCTAAACTCAAACCAACAATAATTCATCCTCAGAGCCGTGTTTATTTTTTAAGCGGTCAATTACTTTAGAGACATCATGTCACAATCTGATCATCAGCTTCTTATACAATCCAAACCCTATTTATACACCTCATTATTATCAGGATTATTAAGTTTTGCAGCGCTATTAGACAGCCAATATATTTTCGCTGCTCAAATGGCAATTTTCTGTTTACTACTTTTTGTGAATCGATTTAAAAGCGGCAATAAAAAAGATCCCAAACTTAGCCTTCAATTGTTCAAACAAACGTCTATTGCTCTCGGAATCATTACGATTGCCAGCCTAACCTTGGATATAGAAAGCGCTAAGATATGGTTATATTTCATTCCTTTATTAGTATTTTTTGTTTTCCCCTTTAAAGCCGCGTTGTGGCTAGTCGGAGCATTTTCAGTCATTTCCATGTTGGCATTGAGCAGCACCAGCCAATCTTTAGAAAACATTCAAGTATCTCTCAATTATTTACTGTATGTTGGTATAAGTTGTAGCTTGGTATACCTAAGAGAGCTTCGCCGTCGGCAGTTAAAGCCATTACGCAGAACTGATAACCTGACAAAAGCGGCTATTCGCGAACATTTAGATGATGATTTAACAAAAGAAATTCAGCGTAGTGAGCGAGAAGGCAGCGAACTAGCCACCATGGCGTTATCGGTCGATACGATTTGTAAAACTAAGCTGTCCTCAAAAGAACAAGATACCGTTACCATCAACATCGGAAAACTTTTACATAACAATCTCCGATTGTTCGACAGCTATTATTTGTGGGAGCATCATGAATTTCTAATCATACTGCCCCACACTAGCTCTACTCAGGCGCTTAAAATTGCGAACGCATTGCGCATTCAAATACGTAAAAACATTACCATGAATAATGAAGCAATCACCGTTAGTATTGGGGCATCAGGATTAAATATTGGCGATGACAGCAGCTCGATAACCTTCAGAGCGACGCAAGCATTAAAAGAAACTCTGGCAAAAAGCAGTAACCGAACAAACCTCTATCGGGAGATTAAAGACAGTGAAGCTAACTCCAATTCAGCGGAGAATAAAAGCAAATGATCGCAGATAAGCAACTACAAACGACACTCATCGCAACATTATTTCTGCTTAGTGCAAGTATTTTATTTTTACTAGCCATTCAAAACTATCGATACGGTCTATTTGAATTGGTTTATAGCGCTAGTTTTTTATGCACGCTATTTTTAGGCGTCAGCGCATATGCTCGTTTCGCCCCAGAGGCTAAGTATTTGTCTCGGGTGTGTTTATGGGCCATTATTACAGCACTTTTTGTAATTATGATTGATAGCTTTACGCACCCTGAAGAAGTACAGCACTGGGCTTTCCCTTTAGGTTTATTAAGCTATATTGCGCTTTCACACCGCCAAGCGACCTCATTAAACGCATTCTCCGCAGCCGTTATTAGTGTTATTTTGTTCTGGGAAGTCGGTTTTATTTCTGCACTAACCTTTGCAACGATTTATACATTCTTAATTAGTCTTGCCAGTACTTACGCTCAATTACATCAACGTCGCAGCCGGACACTTGTCGCCCTTGAAGTACGCGACCCCTTAACCAACGCATATAACTATAGACACCTTGAAGACACATTAAAGAAAGAAATATGCCGAGCCGACCGAACCGGAAAACCCCTCTCTTTAATATCTTTAACCATCGACTATTTACCCCAAGTCTTTGACTTACACGGCGTCAGTAGCACCAATACTTTATTAGCCCAATTCTCAGAAACGCTTCGAGCCATGATACGCGCCGGCGATAGCGATTATTGCGACACTCAACATACGGCTTACTTACTACTACCCTGCACCCCCTCTGACGGAGTGCTAGTCATTGCAGAACGAATCAGGCGAACAATTGAAGAAACTAACTGGCCATTAGTCGATGCCATCACAGTAAGTTTGGGCTGTACCTCCTATGTTTCTAGCAAAAAGGAAGTAAGTGCGAGCAAACTAATCAATGATGCGAATATTGCATTGATAGAAGCACAAAAAAATGGCCATAATCGAGTCTGTCATCATAGCTATTAATTTTAAACACGTATGAACGCGACAGATTTCCAACCCATAATCGATTGGCTTAGCGCTCACCCTAGCTGGGTGATCATAAACATCGCATTAATCGCTTTTGTTGAATCATTAGCACTAGCCGGCATTGTTGTGCCTGGAGTTTTATTACTTTTTCTCGTTGCGGCACTCGCTGGAAATTTATCGATCCCCTTATGGGAGGTTTTAACCGCTGGCTTCGTCGGGGCGGTCTTAGGCGATGGCCTTAGTTTTTATCTTGGTCATTTTTTTAAACATTCACTCCGACAATACTGGCCTTTTTCACGATACCCAAAAGCTCTAAAACTAGGCGAAGACTTCTTTAGTAAACATGGTGGTAAGAGCGTTATTATCGGACGCTTTATTGGGCCAATCCGCCCAGTCCTTCCTCTTATTGCAGGCATGTTAGGCATGTCACAAGTTCGTTTTATTAGCTTCAATATTTTCTCAGCGCTTGCATGGGCTCCTTTTTATCTACTTCCAGGGTATCTGACGGGCACTGCCGCACACTCTTCCTTATCAAAACTGGCCCTACCTGAGCACTTTTATCTTGTACTCGCCATTTTTATCACAACACTTACGCTTATCGCATTCATGTTCCGTTATTTAAATTTAGCGTTACAACAAGAAAACTCATTCTATAAATGGGTAGAAAGAAAGAAACAACATGCAATTTTAACACGACAACTATGGATCTTTCTGACTCGTCATCATGCACACCAAAGAGAGTTCCCGCTCGCATCGCTCTCCTTATTTATTCTTAGCGGTTTATTGTTTTGGGTTTGGTCATTACTCACATTACATACAGAGCTATTACAACCACTCGACCATTTTATGCTGAGCTTTGCTAGCAACGCTCGTTCCGCACCGGTAGATGCAGTATTAGTATCATTAACACTACTCGGTGATGAACGTTTCTTATATTGTTCTTTCACTATTTTTGTCGGTGTATTGATTACTCAAAAACGCCCCATTGCTGCATTACACCTTGTAATAGCGGGTTTAAGTACCGCAGCTATCACTCATGCCCTCAAATATGGTTTTGCTGTGCCTCGTCCTGAATTCGTTTATTATGCGCCGACATCCTTCGCCTACCCAAGCGGCCATAGTAGCGGCGCCGTCATTTTATATGGATTAGTAGCAAGTTTTATTGCCCAGGAAAAAGCACAAACACAACGATGGAAAATTTATTTAACACTTGGCATCCCTATTACCTTAATTGCATTGAGCCGTGTGCTATTAGGCGTACATTGGGTATCAGATATTATTGGCGGAATATTACTAGGCTTATCTTTGTGCGCAGCTACTCGGGTATTATATAGTCGATATTTAAAGACTGAACAACGTAAGACACAATTTAATGCCATTAATAATAGGAAAGTAGCCATGATGGGCTTGATACTTTGGAGCGGTCTTTGTATTGGCTATCAAGCTAGCTATTTTTCATCTACCCTCGAAAAATTTCAGACTCTAAGCTGAATTCATATCATCATAGCGGATAACTGATCGGATAACTCAGACAAGCGCTGAATAGGGTCTTTCAATTCAAATAGCAGCTGCTTTTGGCGGTTATCCATTGGCAATAATTCAGTTAAGCGCCAACCTACCTGTCGACCATCACAAAAGTCGATATCCATATTTAAGTTATGCACAAAAGGGTGCTGTACTAGGGCCTCTAACACCACTCTTAGTTCATTAAATCGCTCAGGCAAAGGCACAAAGTCTTCTTCATTTGAAATAGCAGTCTCTGCCAACCACAAGCCGTCCTCTTGCTGTACCGTTAAAGAAAGATCCACCCTCGCGACACCTTCAATTGTAACTGCTAAACAACCATCGTATTCACCCCGACTAAAATCTACTACTTTCGCCAGCGTTCCAACCCTGTAAAATTCATCATCCATCTCAGAATCTTCACGCAGCAAGACCACCACAAACTCGGCCCCCATCTTTAAGCAATGACTGATCATGTCCAAGTATCGGGGTTCAAAAATTTGCAAAGGTATTTTGCCACGCGGACAAAGAATCGCATTAATTGGAAACAAGGGTGTTTTTATAGTGACCTCCTTCTTTATAAAATACCATTTGATGTATGAATAAAATAAGATTAATTCTAGAATACTAAGCATAAGCGATTAATACTATTTCGCCACTTTCATGATTTTGCTATGCTCTAGTTTTATGTGTTCTTAAAATACATACAAATAATTCAATTACCACCATACATATACGAAAGAGACTCATCATGCCGATTTATCGTTCGAAGACTTCCACACATGGCCGTAATATGGCGGGTGCCCGTGCGCTTTGGCGCGCAACCGGAATGCAAACTGAAGATTTTGGCAAACCGATCATCGCAATCGCTAATTCCTTCACGCAATTTGTTCCCGGGCATGTACATTTAAAAGACATGGGGCAACTCGTTGCACGCCAAATCGAAAAAGCAGGTGGTGTTGCGAAAGAATTTAATACTATTGCAGTGGATGACGGTATCGCAATGGGGCATGACGGTATGCTTTACAGTTTACCCTCACGTGAACTTATTGCTGACTCCGTAGAGTATATGGTGAATGCACATTGTGCTGACGCAATCGTTTGTATATCTAACTGCGACAAAATCACACCCGGTATGCTGAATGCGTCTTTACGCCTGAACATTCCTGTTATCTTCGTCTCTGGTGGTCCGATGGAAGCGGGTAAAACCAAGCTTTCAGAAAATAAATTAGACCTTGTCGATGCTATGGTTATCGCTGCTGATGACAGTGTGGATGACGCGACTGTTGAAGAGTATGAACGTAGCGCTTGCCCTACATGTGGTTCATGTTCAGGCATGTTCACTGCTAACTCCATGAACTGCTTAACAGAAGCCATTGGTTTATCACTACCCGGTAATGGCTCCATGCTTGCAACACACGCAGATCGAGAACAATTATTTTTGAGAGCTGCAGATACAATTGTGGAAATTACGCGACGTTACTACGAAGAAGATGATGAATCAGTACTACCAAGATCCATTGCCAACTATAAAGCCTTCGAAAATGCCGTGATGCTCGATATCGCAATGGGGGGTTCTACGAACACGATTTTGCATCTACTCGCAGCAGCTCAAGAAGCAGAACTAGATTTCAGCCAGCAAGCAATCAATGATTTAAGTAAGCGTATTCCACAGCTATGCAAGGTTGCACCAAACGCTCAGCAATACCATATGGAAGATGTTCATCGAGCCGGTGGCGTAATGGGGATTTTAGGCGAATTAGATCGTGGTGGTTTTTTGCATTCAGACTTACCCACCGTGCACAGCAAAACCATGAAAGAAGCACTGGCGAAATGGGACATTATGCAAACAAATGACTCAGCCGTTGCCAAGTTTTTTAAAGCAGGGCCTGCTGGTATTCCAACACAAACCGCCTTTAGCCAGTCAACACGCTGGCCTACACTTGATGGTGATCGTGAAAATGGCTGCATTCGCTCCGTTGAACATGCTTACTCATCAGAAGGCGGTCTCGCTATTTTATATGGCAACATTGCGTCAGATGGCTGTGTTGTTAAAACCGCTGGTGTTGATGAATCTATTTTTGTTTTTACGGGTAAAGCTATTATTTTTGAAAGCCAAGACACAGCAGTAAAAGCAATTTTAAATGATGAAGTAGTTGCCGGCGATGTCGTCATTATTCGTTACGAAGGGCCAAAAGGTGGGCCAGGTATGCAAGAAATGCTTTACCCAACCACCTACCTAAAATCGAAAGGTTTAGGAAAAGTATGCGCATTGTTAACCGATGGTCGTTTCTCAGGGGGTACTTCAGGTCTCTCGATCGGCCACGCTTCACCCGAAGCCGCTTCTGGTGGTGCGATTGCGCTAATTGAGCAAGGCGATACCATTAAGATTGATATTCCTAACCGGAGCATTAATGTCGACATTAGCCCTGAAGAACTTGATCAGCGCAGAAACGCAATGAATGCAAAAGGTAAAGATGGCTGGAAGCCTCTAGAAGTACGGCCACGTAAGGTTTCTAGTGCCTTAAAAGCATATGCTCTATTAGCAACTAGTGCGGATAAAGGTGGCGTTAGAGATCTAAGTTTACTGGATTGATCATTTTATAGGGTGCGCTTCGCGCACCAATTGATAGCGGCGTATTACCGGCTTCTTATTAAAGAATACGGTGCGCGAGCACACCCTATAAGACTTTAATTGCTCACATCGCCTTATTTTTATTTATAAGGTTTAACTAAGCCCTGTAATTCGATCCAATACGACAAAGCTGTAATCATACGGGTTCGGTTCTTTCGCTTTAAAGTCTTCACGGCCGACTTCTTTCCACTCAGACCAATCGACCTCTGGAAAAAATGCATCGCCTTTTACTTCTGCATGCACTTTGGTTAAATAAATTCTATCAACTTCTGGTAGCGTCGCTTTATAAATCTGATCACCACCAATCACCATCACTTCATCCTGCCCATCTATTTCACTAATAGACTCTGCAAGCTGAAACGCCTCCCTTAAAGAGCAAACGGTCTTTACGCCTTCAGCTGACCAGCTTTCATTACGCGTCAATACAATATTAGTACGCCCAGGCAAAGGCTTACCAATTGACTCATAGGTTAAGCGCCCCATTAATATAGGTTTGCCCATTGTGACCTGCTTAAAATATTTTAGGTCGTTAGGTAAATACCAAGGCAAGTTATTATTGATTCCGATCACTCGGTTTTCTGCCATCGCTACAATCATTGATTTTTTCATAGTTGTCATATTGCTATCGGCGCCTTGATACCTGGTTGTGGTTGATAGTCTAACACCTGAAAATCTTCAAACTCATAATCAAAAATAGAATTCGGTCTTCTTGCTAGTTTCAAACTTGGTAGTGCCGTAGGTGTTCGAGATAATTGCTTAAGCACAATCTCATCGGTCAGATGGTTCTGGTATAAATGGCAGTCACCAAAGGTGTGTACAAACTCACCTACTTCCAAATCACATTGCTGGGCAATCATATGTGTGAGTAATGCATAGCTTGCAATATTAAACGGCACTCCAAGGAATAAATCTGCGCTACGCTGATATAGCTGGCAAGATAATTTTCCGTCAAGTACATAAAATTGAAATAAACAATGGCATGGCGCTAATGCCATTTTACCTTGTTCGACATTTTCTTGAGGCGAAATGGTCTCATCAGGAAGTTCCGTAGGGTTCCATGCAGAAATAATCAAGCGCCTGGAATTTGGCTTAGTTTTAATTTGTTGAATCAGCTCTTCAATTTGATCCACGACTCGCCCATCAGCAGCTACCCAACTACGCCATTGCTTACCATAAATGGGCCCTAAATCACCCGCTTCAGTCGCCCACTCATCCCAAATAGACACACCACGCTCTTTTAGCCAGTTATTATCCGTACTACCCTCAAGAAACCAAAGCAATTCATGAATAATGCTTTTAAGATGCACTTTCTTCGTCGTTAATAGTGGAAAGCCTTTCGACAGATCAAAGCGCATTTGACGGCCAAATACAGAACGAGTACCAACACCTGTTCGATCCCCTTTATCTGTACCATTCTCGAGTACATCTTTCATTAAATCTAAATACGCTTTCATTTACTTTTCTTTCCTTTCGCTTGGCTTACAGCAAGCGTATCCATATTATATTTATAGGCATAAATTATAAAACCGACACCAATCAAAATCATTGGGAATGACAACAACTGACCTTTGGTTAACCACCCCCATGCTATAAAGCCGATATGGGCATCAGGCTCTCTCACAAACTCCACTAAAAACCTAAAGATGCCATAGAAAATCATAAACATGCCTGAAACCGATGCGGCAGGCCTAGGTTTTGAAGAATAAAACCATAAAATACAGAAAAACAATACGCCCTCTAATGCAAACTGATAAAGCTGCGACGGGTGCCGTACGAGCTGTTCAGGATCTGTGGGAAAAATCATTCCCCACGACACATTCGTCGCGCGCCCCCATAATTCGGCCCCAATAAAATTCCCAAGACGCCCTAAGCCCAAACCAATCGGCACTAGTGGCGCTATAAAGTCTAATAACTGGAAAAAGGTACAGCCTATTTTTCTGGCATATAACACAATCGCCGTCATGACACCCATTAGGCCGCCATGAAAAGCCATTCCACCTTCCCAAATTTTAAGTAACCAAATTGGGTCATCTAAAAATTTATCAAAATTATAAAAGAATACATAGCCCAAGCGCCCACCAATAATGACCCCAATGGCGCAGAAGTAAATCATGTCTCCGACCTGCTCTTTACTAATCGGTGAACCAGTTCTTTGAGCACGCTGTTGGCCTAATAAGAAAGCCGCTAGAAAACCCAACAGATACATTAATCCATACCAATGTACTTGAAGTGGCCCAAGATCAATCGCGACTGGGTCGATGTTCGGATAAGATAAAGACATTACTGCGCCCTTTTAATGTGTAAAAACATATTGAATAAAACCTCTAAAAACTTAAATACGTATTATATGATTAAGAAACGAATACCGACCACCATCAGAAAAATCGAGAATAATTGTTTTAATAATTTTGAAGGCAAACGATGGGCAAAATGCGCACCGATCTTCGCAAAATAAACGGATGTTAAACAGATACCGAGCAAAGCAGGCAAATAAACAAAACCAACACTCCACTCAGGTCGCCCTTCAATTCCCTGACCAATGAGCATATTACTTAATGATGCTGATAACGCGATCGGAAGGCCACATGCTGCTGAGGTGCCAACTACTTGCTTCATTTCAATTTTATAACGACTTAAAAACGGTACCGTTAAGGTGCCTCCGCCAATACCAAATATAGATGATACCCACGCAACCCCCACACCTACAAAAGCAAACAATGGTGAAGAAGATAAAGGCGCACTTCCATTACCACCAGTTTTAAGCAGCATTTTTATCGATACGCCCACCGCAAAAAGGCCAAATAATTTTTTAAGTATTTCACCATCTAATTGCACAACCGTTAATACACCTAACACTGCACCTAAAACAATCCCCAAGCTCATTGGTTTAAAAACAGACCAAAGTACCGCGCCTTTTTTGTTATGACTAATCGCTGAACTGGTTGCTGTAAATACAATGGTTGCAAGTGAGGTACCAATTGCCATATGCGTCAAAACATCTGACGAGAAACCTTGTAGCTCGAACGCAAAAACTAAAATTGGCACAACCACCAATCCACCTCCGACACCAAAGAGCCCTGCGGTTAACCCTGCAAATATGCCTGCCAAAAGGTAGCTTGCTATGATCATATTGAATTGCCCGTAAATAGCGTCTTTGTCGAGTTCATGCCATGATAAAATAAATGCTGAGTATAATAGCAAGAGACTAAAGATATTCGATAGAGTTTAAACAGATTATTTTAGCTTAAAGACTAATATACTGGAGTATATTGAAAATGTGCCTGATCGTTTTTAACTGGCAACCAAACACCAAGCGAATGCTAACCCTAGCCTCAAACCGCGATGAGTTTTACGCTCGCCCAAGCAAAGCGGCACATTACTGGGATGATCAACCAAATATCTTTGGTGGCCGAGATTTAAAAATGAACGGTACCTGGTTAGCTGTATCCCGTAATATGCGCTTTGCAGCAGTAACCAACTATCGCTCCCCAAATAGCCAAACACACCCTCGATCCAGAGGTGAAATTCCACATGATTTTTTAAATTCAAACGATAGCGCAGCTCACTTTGCACAACAGATTCATAAAGATCAGTTTGCGGGCTTTAATGCCCTGCTTTTTGACGGTGAAAATTTAGTTTATTGCCATAATCAAAAGAACAACCTAGGTGAATACGCTGAGGCCATCAGCTTAACAGAAGGTGAATACGGCCTAAGTAATCATTTACTCAATACGCCGTGGCCAAAAGTCCAACGTACAAAACAATCATTAATGGGCATTAAGCACCACAAAAACAAACCTGAGATTACTCAACACCTATTAACCGCGTTACAAAACGAGATAATAGCCGCTGATGACCAATTGCCTGATACTGGTATTGGCCTTGAATTAGAGCGCTTGCTGTCACCGGCATTCATCACCAGCCCAAGCTATGGCACTCGAACAAGTACCATTGTAATTATTGAAGGACATACTGATAACACCCTTCAATCACCGAAAAACCCTCCCCATAAAGCAAATCTAATCCATTTTCATGAGCGACAACATCATACCAATAAGCATAAATTTGAAGATCAAACTTACACAATTAAGAAGGCCTAAGCCTGATAAAGCTAGCAAACTTAGGTAGACCTGACTTAGTAAACCCAAAATATTTATAAGTAATTACGACCCCGATTGGCGGCGGTGTTTTTCGCTCCTCGTCATTAAAACCTGTTCCAATGCGAAACCTGATTCTTTCACGCGCAGGCCCTATCGTTTCAACCAACATCGAGCCTAGCAAGCCTGTGTATTTACCTTTACCAGGGTAATGTTCAATCACTGTCGCTTCAGCATCAAAGTATTGTTTCAGTTTAAGTAAATCATCGTCCCTTCGACCGCGATAGAGCGAACTCCCCAGATGAAGCATCAAACCCTCACCGCCTTGCTTAGTCACCCTATCTAACTCATTCATTAAATCAGCATGACCACTTACCTTAAATTGTTTTATCAACACTAACCATTCTGGTTTTACCGTAGCCTCAGATGATTTTTGTCCTTGGGACTCTACGCCAAAAAGTGTATTCAGGGCGCTAAGACGTTCATCAAAAGTTACAGGATCATCAGGTAAGTCAAATACCTGATAGCTCACTTTGCGCCATTGCGCATCGACTGGAGTTTTCTTTCGTACAATTCCCGATAGTTCATCAAAGGTATTACGTGCAATCCATAGTTCACCATCTAAAGCAAAGCTCGGCAGATTTTTAATAAACCAATCTGGCGCCATGTACACATTTCCATTTTTAGATAGAAATCGAGCGCCGTCCCAATAAGCTCTAACACCGTCTAATTTTTCACTCACCCAATAATCTTCGACCTTAATTTCAGAATGATAAACATTAGCAAGCTGTAAAGAGGGAGGAGATTGAGCACACAATAAAGTTGGCAGGCAAACGAAGAGCCACAAAAAGACAATCCTGCAGGGTAAAAAACAAAGGTTACGATGACAATTATTAATAATATAATACAACAACATTGGCTCACTCCTTAAGCACATTGTTTACGAGTTAGTGTTTTAACTAATGTTTATCCGCTATTTTGACTAACGAATTCAAATATCATTTTTGGTTAGTACTCGCACACTTCGAGTAACAAGTAGTATACATAAGGCCTTACATGAAAACACGGTAATGATTAAACTTCATTTCTTATCCTAAACTATAGATATATGCTTTATTTCTAAACGATTAATGCTGTAGGTATATTATGAATAATACTAATGTAAACCGTCGTAATCATGAACGCTACTTAGCGCCGAGCTTTTCTTTATTACTCAAATCTACTCAATCTATCGCCAATCAACAAATTGAAAATATATTATTATCAACCATCGATTTCAATCGGTTTGGTATGGCAATTGAGAGCCAACATAACTTTAAAATTGGCGATGAGATACAGCTAGTAATTTCGGATGGTGCAGACCACTCTGTTGAAGTTTCATGCTTTGTTTGTAATCGCTCTAAAACCAACAACCGCTACCGCTGTGGTTTGCATTTCATTGCTCAGAATACTAATAATTCTCAAACTAAAAAGACACTCATTTCTTTAGAAGAACAGCTAGAAGAAGCTTAATAAATTCTTATAGGGCGCTTGATCAGAAATCTGTAATGCATCTTCATCAACAGGTGCACAAGCACACCCTATAAAATCATTAGTCCCGTAAATAAAGCTCGACATATCGCAGCGTGCAGAAATTCAGAAACACTTTTGCCCTCGACCTCTATTCAGCAAAAATTTGTTGCCAGATAGCCGTTACAGCAAGCCGCTGCTCCGAATAATCAGCTAAGCTCGCTTGATATTGTTCGTCCGCTAGACTCTTTCGGTGTAACGCTGACCGTAGTTTGCGGTACACATCAGCCAAGGGGGAGATATCCACCTCTCCAAAACATTTATATTTTGCTAAAGCTTCTAATAAGCGGATGTTATCGGTCCATTCTAACAAACCTGCGTATTGATTCCCGTACTGCAATACACCATATTGCGTGATAAATTCAATATCAATTAAACCACCATCACCTTGCTTGATATCATTTTTCGCTTTCTCTTCACTTCCGAATTTATCAATTGCCGCTAATTTCATTTTTCGACGCATGTTTACTACATCATCAATTAAGTTAGTTGCTTCATGATTGACTTTAAAGGTATTGAAATCGCTGGTTAGAATATTCTGTCGCACACGATTAAAGCGTTCACCTAATCCAGCATCACCAGCAATAAAACGTGCTCTTACTAAGGACTGATGTTCCCAAGTCCATGCTTCATTTTTCTGGTACTTTTCAAATGCTGAGAGTGATGAAACCAACATCCCAGAGTTACCTGAAGGACGTAAGCGCATATCGGTCTCATAGAGCGCCCCCTGCGTTGTTTGAGTAGACAATATATGTATCACACGCTGACCTAAGCGAATATAAAACAGCTGATTGTTAATTTGTCGATCACCGTTTGTCACCCCCTGGTCATTTGAATTGTACAAGAAAACCATATCCAGATCTGAACTATAACCTAGCTCAATTCCACCAAGCTTTCCATACCCCACAATCGCAAAACCAAGCGCGAGACTTTCACCAGTAAGCCCTTCAGGGTAACCATATTTTGCCGTCATATTTTTCCAAGCAATATTCGTCGCTTGCTCAAGTAATGTTTCAGCCAACCATGTTAAGTAATCACTTACTTTCATTAAGGGTAAGTATTCTCCTATCTCTGACGCTGCAACACGTAACATGTGCGACTGCCTGAAAATTCTCAGGCAATCCATTTGTGTTTCAAGGTCATCTTCAGGGATACGCAATAATTGTTGCCTTAACTCATCTTGTAATAGCGCTTTATTGGGCGGTTGATACAAACTAGTTTCGTCCAACAGCTCATCAAGAATAACGGGACTTTTAACCAAATGCTCTGATATCCACGGGCTTTCAGAACAAAGATGACAAAGCCGTTTAAGCGCATTAGGGTTTTCATAAAGTAGTACAAGGTAAACAGTACGCCCAAGAATCACACTTACTAATTCTAAAACACGTTCAAGTGTTAATGAGGGTGATGAATAAGCTGCTACAGTATTGATCAGTAATGGTAAAAAACACTCAAAACGCTGCAGCGAATCTTCCGACATAACGCTAAACATCCGATGCTTTCGGAGCGTCATCAATGCATGATAGCTAGCAGATGCATCGTCAAAGCCTAGAGTATTTAGCGCACATACCCATTCCACTTCATCAGCTTCACTCTGCCAAAGCATTAACCAATTATCGCCCTGCTTACAAGGTTTAGAAGATTCATTTTCATCTTGAAGAAACGCTTCAAATATCTGACTAACGACAGTACGGTGCTGATGCATTACTTGCTCAGCTTCTTGCCAGTTTATGTAAGACAAGGACCACGCAACACGCTCTTTTTCTTCACTGGAAGTCGGAATTAGTTGCGTCTGTTTATCTGCTAAGCCCTGAATCGCATGCTCCATATTGCGCAAAAATCGATAGGCATTCATCAGCGTATCCACCCACTCACCAGGTAAATATCCCTTAGACCTTAATAAAGCAAAAACAGGCATCAAACCAGGGTGCTGCAAACTGGTATCTCGCCCACCATATATTAGCTGGCAAGCTTGAGCGATGAACTCAATCTCTCGAATCCCCCCCTGACCAAGCTTAATGTTCTGTTCTCCCCCTTTTCGATGCACTTCAGCCATAATCATTCGCTTCATATCTCGAAGTGCTTGAAATGAGGTAAAGTCAGTATATTTACGATAAACAAACGGTCGAATAATATTGGTTAATTGCTGCCCTTGATCAACATCGCCCGCAACAACACGCGCTTTGATCATCGCGTAACGTTCCCACTCTCTACCTTGGTGATAGTAGTAGTCTTCAAAAGCTGAAAAATTTAAGACTAAAGCACCGCTACCACCATAGGGCCTCAAGCGCATATCAACCCTAAAAACGAAGCCTTCACCATTAATATGGTCAAGTACATAAATTAGTTTCTGAGCCAGCCGTGTAAAAAAAAGATGATTTTCAATGGGCTTTCTAGAGTGGTCAGTCATACCTGATTCAGGATAAGCAAAAATCAGATCAATATCTGAAGAAACATTTAATTCTTTTGCCCCATGCTTCCCCATCCCAAGCACTAGCATACGCTGTGGCGTCTGTACCTCTCCCTCCTTCGATTTAGACATTGGCACGCCATAACGCTCAGTTAATTGCTCATAAAGGTGATCTAGCGTCACTGACACGCAAACGTCGGCCAATGCACTTACGTCTGCTAAAGTCTCTTCTAATTCAGCGATATTAAGTAAATCCCGCCAAACAAGTCGTAGCATTTCTGCTCGTCGAAACTCTCTTAGCATTACCATCAAAGCCACTTCATCTTTACAATTCTGAATATTTAGCAGCAATTTCTCACGATAGTCTGCTTCAGTTTTTGAGTAATAAAGTACAGAACCGTTTTTAGACAACTCTGCCAACCATTGCGGGTAACGTAAGCAGGAGTCTTTGATAAAATCACTTCGTGACCAAATCGTTAGTAACGATTGCGTGAAGGTTTCAGACCAAGGACATTGACCGTTTTCCCAGAGATTATTAGTGAGATAAAATTCAGAAATGATATCCCAAGCTTGCTGTAAATCTATTTGAATAAAGGTAGGGAATTTTGAGATTATTGATGGGATTGAAGACATTTTAACTCTCTAAGATGAAAGACCTAAACCTAATTTACCACAGAGGAGAGCGGTGGTGAAAAAGTCACTTTTCACTGTCAGTGGTTGTTATCAATACCGAAAGATCGTCGGATTTCTATCACCCTTAACTTTACGCTTTTCGGAACCACTCAAATTACACGTAACATCCCAATCATAGTCCAGATACCCTATAATTTCCCAAGGTTTTTCTGAGGGAGGTAAATAGGCCTGAATAAGGTTAGAAACGCCGCCTATCTCTTCAAAGTCATCATCAAACCATTCAAAAATCTTAGATAATTTTACTTGGCCATTACCGACCACTTGCATGCCTTTTCCCTCTTGCTTCATAAAGGTCTTTAGCTGATCTTCCAGTTGATATTCTAAGGTACCGGCTTTATAGGGTTCTAACCTAAGATTAGGGCAACTCATTGAAGCGCAATTTAAAGCAAAATGAATTCTGGGTTCATCTAGTTGTTGTAAAATATCACGCTCTAGAATCCGCAATGTCATTTTCTCACCGCACACTTTTCCAGCAGAGTGAGTCCAAACAGGTTTAAAAAAACTCCCCAGCGATTTCAGTTTCTTTAAGGGCCAATTATCAGCCACCTTGGCGATGCTTAATATATTGTAGGCATTTAAATAAAAGGCAATTTTCTTTTGTTTGCTATCAAGCTTTTCTTGCGGGTAATTTTGTAGGCGGGTCATTAACTCATTTAAGCGGTCATCATGCCGAATGTCAGCATAGTTCACCATATTAGCCATCAAACCATTCTTTTCACCGGGAGAGACATAATCATTTAATAACGTTTGATATAATGCATTCAGCTCAGTTAAGGCGATATCTTGCGCTAAACTGATACGACTTTGTAACGACAAACTAAGTAATATCATGCCCAGTACGACGGTGCGTAAAAATGTACGATCAATAAGTTTTCTGTTTTGATACTTCATTCTATCTAACAACCTTACACTCATCATTCAGTGAATACCGCACCCGAATTAACGCACACAAATAGCCGAAGCCATTTATTGCGCTACTTTACCCAGACGGTAACCTCGCTCAGCCTTACTAATATCGGAGGGTACCAGCGTCATGAACTTCTGCAATTCCTTACATAGTAAATGCAAACTATTCTCATTACCACTTTTCAGCTCTAATTCGAGCTCATTAATACACTCTCGATTACCATGAGAAATAAT
>Ga0209290_1000474_pt1 | contig 28919 bp, 26 predicted proteins | sample EN1Hudsemesocosm_2_FD_184632 | JGI IMG/M metagenome (GOLD analysis project Ga0209290, IMG submission 184632) | Methane-oxidizing microbial communities from mesocosms in the Hudson Canyon - EN10B Hudson Canyon (SPAdes) (version 2) | ecosystem: Environmental > Aquatic > Marine > Cold seeps... | reverse complement strand
TATTGCTGACGAATACCGTCATTCACTTTACGATATTCAATCAGCACTTGAAGATGTTGAAATTGATGATGAAGCCAAACAATCTATGATTGTTGATACTTTATCAGATATAAAAGACAACTTTGAAATCAAAGCTTTAAATGTCGCAAGTTTCATTGCTAATTTAAAACTTGAAGCACTGGCTGTAAAAACAGCAGAACAGCGCATTATCCAACGGCGACGCTCATTAGAGCGACAAGTTGAATGGTTAACTGAATATCTGTTTTGCCAACTGCAAAAAATGGATTTAAACAAGCTCAGTAATGAGCAATTGACTTTATCCATAAGAAACAACCCAGCAAAGGTCATTATTAGTAATAAAGACGCTATCCCTGATCAATTTAAGGAAATAGAGACTACCACCAAGGTTTTAAAATCAAGTATTGCTACTGCTATTAAAAGTGGCGAAAGTATTGCTGGTGTGCACCTAGAGAGTAGTCAACGTCTTGATATTAAGTAGCAGGAGCAAGTCATGTTTAACAGCATCAATCGCTTCATCATCGTTGCTATTGAGTTAATCAATAACACTGCAACACTGGTTCTTAAATTGGCTGTCATCGGCCTGTTGTTCGTCATCGAGCAATGGGCACAGCAGTTCTATTAAATAACCTTAACTTAAACCACGGTGTTTGTCGTGGTAGCAGTTAATACTGCCCCTGCGATAAGCGCCTTAATCAAGGTGTCATTATGTCTAAAATCATGAATGAAATCATCCACTGCATTGAGCAGGACGATGAGTTTCGTGAAAAATATTACGACAATATTGATCGTTTAGATGAACTGGAAAATGCTAGTTTCATACCACAGCGTATTCCAGCAATCTATCCAGTACCAGTTCCCGTACTTAAAATTAAAGCAAAGGAGAAAGACCATGCGTAGAACTTTCCATATCGACAGTTCAGCTAATGAAACCAGCAAATTAAATATTGCTGAATGTCATAACAATACCCACGTTGTTTTATCCATTAATAATAATGATCAAACGGCAGAAATTGTTTTAGACCTTAATGCATTTGAAGAGCTCTGTGGATTGAAATATTCACTTGATTTAGTAGAATCGGAACAAAATCCCGTAGCAGCTAAACCAACCGAATCAATAGAAACTAATGAAACAATATTACGTGAAGCAGCGTGATGAATATGCCAGGGATATTTCCCCTTGGTCATATCGTCATGACACAAGGTATCAAATCGCTTATTGATGATACTCAATCATCTTTTAGTAATGCTGACTTATTAGCATTAATCAACAGGCATAAAATGGGTGATGATGGTGATGTCTGTGAAGAAGATGTAGAATCCAATCAATATGCATTGAAGCATAATTTGAGAGTATTCTCTGTCTATAAGCATCATGTATCAACTATCTGGATTATTACCGAAGCCGATAGATCATCCACTACATTGCTATTACCGGAAGAGTACTGATATTAACCTATAGGAGGTTTTAAGGAAGAGGTGAGCTGTTACATACCTTTTCTTTTGTATTCAATAACTTCAATGTATACATATAAAATTATTATTAAAATAACATTTATTTTTACAAATACATTATAGGCATTGCGTGTTTTCTGCAGGTGGTGATTTTTTAGCAGAACTAATGGGAAAAAATCAAAGGGATCGATAGGATTTTTGATTTCCGTTGATGTAGGGATATGATTGATAAGATCAATAAGATTTTATGTTTCATATCAATCTTATCATTCTTATCTTATTGTATACATACGACAACATTTATGGAAAAAGCACCCTATAATCCACAAATACCAACAATTTAACCCCACTGAGTTGATTAAATTCAAAGTAATTGCCAGCTCCCCATCAGAATGATAAGGCTGGGATAAGAATTGCTGTCATCGGTAGGGATAAGGCTCGGTATAAGAATGCCTCTCTAACTTATCGGTAAGACTTGCCGTTTCCACACAACAGTCCTACCAATAAATCGAGAAGCTATTAATAATGCCTATAACGTATACTTACCGTGATCAGGGCGTTTAATTAGACTATCGACTACAAGATTACGTAATTGCTGATCAACGCTCGGTCCAGGTAATCCCGTATCTATAATAATATCTTTACGTTCAACCTCTGTATTTCCATCATAATTTGCTTTAATATATTCATAAACTTTTTTCCGTGTTTTGTTCATATTGCTGGAAATACTTGGAGGACTAGGCGCATCCATGGTATATCGACCCTCATTATCTTTTAACAGGTCAATTTCATAGGGCGCTCTTAACCCTCGTCCTTTCAGGTAAAGCTTTCCTTTTTTTAGCACATAAGTATTATCAAAACTACCCGCTAAGGCATTAGTTCCAGCAATCATACCGATATTGGTATCTTTATCCCCTTTATTCGTATGATGTGAAACCATAATGGCAAGATTAGGATAGATATCGGTTATATCCTTTAAAGTTCTCCCCACCAAATGATCAGCTTTGTTAGGATTGTTACCTTCTTTTTCTGGGCGTATATGGATTAGCATATCAATGGCGATGAAGGCTGTGTCAGGAAAACTTGTAAGATATTTCATTACCATTTCTTTGAAACCGCTGTTAATTTTTCCTGCAGTATAGGTGAAATTAACACTTTTTCGTTCCCCCTGTGTCAAATCAAATTGATCAATAATAACGTCTTGCCTTTCATCATGGGTATATTGATCGTCTTCCAGCGACATATAAAGTACCCTCTGAGGACATGTTTTACGCCCTAATATTGTTCTTCCTGCTGCAATTAAGAATCCTAAATACATTATTAGCCAAGACTTACCTTCTTTTGGTTCTGAAGCTAATATCGTCGTCCCTGCCGGCAATATCTCAGGTATAACAAAATATTTTGGTGGTAGGCTCAAATTAGATAGAGCCAGTGATGATAAAAGTACTAATTGATTTGGATCTGTTTGAGCAGATAAACCTTGGTTCTTCTGATTATGCCAGTTTAGTTTGTTATAGGCATCTACTGTAATATCCATTTGATTACCGGTATCTGGATCAATCGCCATTAATATTTTAGCTTGCTGTTCCGCAAACTCGCCTTTACTCAGACCAGATAGAAAAACACCCAAATCGAAGGCATCATGCATAGCACCGCGCAACGCAACATCTGACGCATGGTGTGTCCACATTAGCCACCAAGGATTATTGAAGCTTTGGTTGATCGTGGCTCCTGCAGAACCTGAAGTGGAATTTAGGCTTAACCATTTATTGTGGCCGTGATCAGCATATCCACACCCGAGTAATGCTTCCTGGATGCTAAAAGACATATTAAACACATAAATAACTGACATTGACCCATTATCCTGAATCAAGCTTAATGGGGTTTGCTGAAGTTGATGTGCGGGTATTTTATCAACCTCTCCGGTAGTATCATCAGGATTCTTAGTCTTCTTTTTAGGAAGCATTTTCAAAAGTGATGCTATATAAATTAAGAACAACGCATCTGGCATATAGGTGATGGTCTTATTGCCTTCGTGTCTATATTGCCCCTGACATTTCATATTTACATGAACCACTTGGTCAGTGGTAGCACTTGCTGCATTAGTCGTCATTGCTAGCCTCCGTATCATCTTCCACTAAATATAAAGAAGGCGGAAAAACATCTTGACCACCTCTGCCACGGATTTCAAAGACCACGGAGCCTTCTTCGGTGTGTTGGACAATTTGATTCCCCCCAATGGCATCTAGCTGCTCCAATTGATCATCCGTTAGCATAAAAATTGCTTTGTCACGATTTGGTTTAGGCGAATTGATGCGAAAACTGTTATCTAAAATAGCCTCCAAAGCTTCACCATTATCATTAAACTCCTTTTTGAAATAGGCCTTTGTCTTTTCCACGTTATCAATGTCTAAGGCAACAGTTTTGGACGATTCGTGGATAAGACCATAACCCGTATCATTATTGATATCTTGACTAACATGAAATATTGCGGTCTTATCGCTTATTCCATTGTTTGGCCAGCCTTTTGTATAAGGCTCTTTGCCATTTTTTAATAGTGTAAAGAAAAGCTCCTGTCCATTAATAGTTGAATAATCAACCCTGTCAAATATATTTGGATAAGTTAAATCGGGGGGTAAATGCTTTACTTTTTTAGCCATAATTTGGCTCCTTATAAAATTTAAAAATGGCTGCCAGTTCAAACCAACAGCCGGTTATTACTTAGGTTCACTTTTTAGTTAGTAAGCCTCAGGGTTCATTCCTGAGGGGATTTCTTTTTTAAAGCTAAATAGCAGTTGATAACGCTTCTGAAGCCTCTTCAATAGATAATCCGTACCCGGTACAGCTGAAATGCTTGCTGATTTTTTTAACTGTCATTGCTTCACCATATTGTTAGGTTTGACCTCAATCATTTCGATACATTCTTCCAATGCAATACCTTTCTTGATACATGAAACGCAAAGATAAAATGAATCTGAAGTTATATTATTTATTGGATCGTTTGCATCAATATCAGCATTTATAACAAACGCATAGTCAGCAGTATCTAAGTCATTTTGGCAATAACTACAAATTCGTAATGCATGGCGTTTCGAAAATTCAGGTGATAAAAAAAGCGTAAAAATATAATGCCCATTATTTAGTGAGCTGAGATATTTATAACCAGTGTTTTTGTTATTAATCATTGTTTTTTCCAATAGTAATTGAGGTTGACAACTAGTTAAAATTGACAACCTAAAGTTGTATATTTAGTTAGCAAAGCTATTCAAGTGAACCTCATTACCATAAATCGCATAGCCAATTGATCCTTCAGGAACTTGAAATAAAGATGGCTTTTCAAATGGTTCAATACGTAACAAGGTTTTTGTTAAATAAGTGACGAAAAAAACATGCTTAATAAACGGCATTAAAATATCAATAACCTCATAAAGTTCACTGGTTTTAGTAGTAAAGTGAAAATTATTTAAAAAGTTAGTGGAGAACTCCAAAACAAATAATTGTAAATATTTTTTTTGTCCGGAAGCTGTGTTTACAGAGATAGTGTTAATTCTCACTACATCATTTTTAACTGTGACTAAACCTGAAATTGTTGCTTCATTTTTACTTAACCCAAGCTTAAATGGTTTGTCATTATTGAACGATACTTCCAATTCGTGATGCATGAATAACCCCTCTTCTTCAGCAAGCTTAGAATTAGTATCTTTTTCAGCAAAGTCAAAATACGGATGTTTTTTTTGATGAATGTCGTAACTCATTTCTTTATCTCCTAGTTCAAAATAATACAGCGTAATTTTTTTACGCTGAATAAGCTGACGATTATAATGATAAAGAACAGCGTATTTTCTTGAAATACCGACTTTAAGTCGGTATTATGTAGGTATGAAAAAAATACAAGAGAAGATACGTGAACTAATGAAGAAACACTTCATCAGTGGTGCCGATTTAAATGAGATATTAGGATTTGAAAGAACATCAGACGCTATAAATAAAAGACTTAGGTCTAAAGAAAATTCTTATTTTAATCGTGATCGGTTGAAAAAATTAATTGATAGTCTTACAGCAGAAAAAGTAGCCGAATTAGATAATAAATATGAGAACACAAAAAAATGTTTCGAATCATTCCAAAGAGACTTGAAAACACATTCTGACATGTTAGAAACGGATGATAGCTTATCAACAATATCTTTACTTTTTTCTAAACTTCCAAATAAAGCCAAGCAAATTTATAAAACAAAAATTGATGCTCTTTATGATGATTCATTAAGTTTTAAAGCCCAGAGTATTTGGTTAGTACCTGATTCAGCATTATTAAAAGAAGGGTTACCTGAGCTGTTATCATCAAACCAAAGATTAACTCAATTACAAATAGTTGTATCAACTAAAACCTTTGATGTAGCTAAAAAAATTATTCAAGACTGGGCTGTCAGTGATGCTGGTAATTATGAAGATGACTTAAACATTCAGCTAATTGGACAGACCAATAGATTATTGGTTGAGATCTTTGGTTTTTACCGGGATGGAAACTGGGGTGGAATTGTTGAGACCGTAGGTGAGGATGGCAATTACGCCATACTTTCGCAAGAGGGTATTCAATATTTAGTTTATGAACTAGAAAAACAATCTTCTAGTCAAGTAGCCTGGTCATTGTCAATATCACCAGTATCAAGAATACTTGAAGCTTTGTTACAAAACATGAAGTTTTTTGAAAACAAATTAGTCTATGATCTATTTTCAAAGAAAATTACGTATTACGAGGGTCAGGCAAATAAAATTCACTACAAAGCTAATGATAGCTGGAGCACGGTTTTTTCTCTAATTTCTGAAGAGCTTGTAAAGGATGCTGAAAAACTGAACACTGCTTTAATGGAATTGAAATTAGCTAACAAATAACACATTAACACTTATTATATTGCCTATGGTTATCCGGATCAGGAAATTTCAGATAATTTCTAAGAAGTAGCCCCACTTAACACCCTATAATCTATTTTATCGGGTGTAATATACTCAAAGAATCAGCACAATAAAATGACCGCCTATATAAAGGTATAGATCAATGTCGAAAGAACTCACAGAAAATCCCAACCGCATCCTAACCGCTGCCCATTTCCAACAATTAGCCGAAGTCCCCCCAGAAATCGAATGGTTTGCCAATATCACCTCAGCCAAAACCCAAAAATCCTACCAAAACGACATCAAAGACTTCACAACATTCACTGGTATCGAAAAACCGGAAGAATTTCGGATCATCACCCGAGGGCATGTCATCGCCTGGCGACAAACGCTAGAACAAAAAAATCTAGCGGATGCCACAATCCGGCGTAAACTCTCAGCACTGTCATCTCTGTTTGAATATCTGTGCGAAAGCAATTCGGTCACCCACAACCCAGTTAAAGGGGTCAAACGCCCACCAGCCAATAACAACGAAGGCAAAACCCCCGCGATCAGTAATGAACAAGCCAGACAATTATTGGAAGCGCCTGCAGAAGACAGCTTAAAAGGTAAACGCGATCGAGCCATCTTAGCCACTTTGCTTTACCACGGATTACGCCGACAAGAATTATGCGATCTGAAAGTCAAAGACTATCAATCTAGAACTGGGGTGATGATGTTTCATGTGATAGGAAAACGAAAAAAGGAACGCTATATTCCGGTCGAACCTAAAACTCAGCGTTTGATTTCCGAGTATCTAGAGAGAGCAGGGCATGGTCGTGAATTAGACTGTGCCTTGTTCAAACCGGTTATAAATAATAGCAGTGAGCAGGGGGTAAACAAACACATTAACCCACGACCCATTCATCGGGAGATTGTGAAGCGCTATGCCGATCAAGTGGGCATCACAGTCAATACCCATGGCTTTTGTGTGCATTCATTGAGAGCGACAGCAGCGACCAATGCCTTAGAAAATAAAGCGGATATCGCTAAAGTACAGGAGTGGTTAGGGCATTCTAATATATCCACTACGCGTCTCTATGATAAGAGGAATAGTAAACCAGAGGATAGTCCGAGTTTTAGTGTTAATTATTGATTAAAAGCCTGTGAAAATAAGGCAATACGGTTAAGAAAATAGCTAGGACATTTCACATGCCCTAGCTATTTAAAAAGTGTTAATGTTTATTTAAATTCTCAAACAACATACACAACCAGCACAACATACATTTACGATACTTATGGATTAGTGTACTTTGAAAATGCTTCTGTTTTAGTTATTGTTATGGAACTACCTTTAGCCGTACGATTTCCATGGCTAATGTTTATACCAATCACTTCAAGTGCTGATGCTATGTTACTTAATTCCCCTGTTAGTTTTCTAGGAGATCTAGGTAGAGACATGCCTTTATTTTTCAGTGGAACCAGAGCATCTAATAACTCACCCACTCGGCCTTCAAATTTTTTACTTGCCGTTAAATAAGTAATCAATGCCAAAGCAGTGGGTGAAGATTCAATCAAACTAATTTTCACTTGGTTTTTATTATCGGAATACACTTTTGAAAAATTAGAACTCAGATTTAGCTTTTTGTAGGTTGATGTTTTAACCATTGCATCGCCCAAAACCTGGAAATCCACCATGCGCGAAGCACTAGAGTTAAGTTTTATTTCTTTCAATATTTCAGAAAAAAGATCCATAAACCCAGCAAAAACAACTGGGGCATCTTGCTGTGCTTGTACTTTTAATACTTGTTCTGAAATAAACGTATTTAATATTGGTAACTCTATATTAAGTAATCTATCTGCTAAATCTGAAGCTGTCGTAATATCATCGATCCCATTCATTATGACAGGTGATTTAACATCATAGACATTTTCTATATTATCAGTAAATCGCGCACCACCTGTGAGCAATACACACAACGCATCCTCTTGAGATTTTGGTATAGCAGACATATTGTTTAGTGAATACATGTGGCTATTTTGAGCGCTAACAAAAATATCCTCTGCATTTTTAGGAGCGCTTCTTAAGTTTTGATTATTAGGATCAATTAGATTTCTTAAAAAATCTTGTGTTGTGCTTTTTGCTGTTCCTTTTTTTCCTTTAAGATTAAGTAATGCATAGGGGGTATCAGATCTATAAGCTTCAATAGTAAAAGCAAGCGTTAACGTTAAATTATCCCCGAATAAATTTGTATTTTTGGTGATTCTGCCTAAGTCAGATTTTCCTTTTATAGGAAGTGGCAGTGTCCGCATATTTTCATTTCTGATAAAGGATACAGGGCTTTTATTTATTACATTCCAGCCACTAGGTGTTATTTCTACAACCTGTCTGTCGTCTCTACAGAGATCTATATAATAGGAATTTTTTAATTTGGCGCACCGCATGTATACGGCTCTTTCATTACCTTCAATAGTTGCTATCCCCGATAAGGCATGAATAGCCTCTTTTTGTAATCCTTTAGATGGGTAAGACCCTATCTCAGAATAATATAAATTTGATGCATAAGTTTGGAATGATTTACTGTTAATAGGGTAAATTTCTTTATGGTTATTAACTGGAACTTCAACATAACCATTCCCTTTTTTATCATAAAAAAGAGTTGTATTTTCTTTTACCAGCATAACAATGACATCCAACTTAGATGGCTTGTTATTTTTTTTGACTGTGATTATCGCTAATCTTAATTTTGAATTTTTACTAATATCAGATTCATTTTTTGAAGATTGAGAATCTGTTCCCTTCTCTGCAGAAGGTTTATTGGTAGAGCTAATATTTTGTGTTACGGGGTTTACTGTGTTTGACACAGTAAGTTAGCCTTTATTACTCATGGTTGATACCTATTCAAGTATTTTAATTCAATGCCTTGGCACTCTATCCAGAAAAACATAAAACCGCTTGATTTTAAATTAATCCAGCTAGTAAACCAAAACTACGTTGCACCCTATTTAACAAGCAGGTACTCCCCTAATATTTGTGCTAATTTGAATAATTCAAGGCTAGAATGAAAAAAACCTGATAAAAACAAAGGTATCAGGATAATCGGGTGAATTTATTTGAGCAAATCAATGTTCACTATGTTCACCAAGTACATTATCGTGGCATATATAGGTTGATATTGAAGTGCTTCATAAACCCGATGATGAAAAACAAATGAACTAACTTATGTCATTTCAGATTGGGTGCGGCGCAGACTTTGGGACATAATTCTCAGCAAACAGTCACTTAGTTATGCTTAATCAACAAAGCTTAGTTACATAAGGATAAATTCGAGAATGAGACATCTGAAATATCTGTACCCTTCTTAAAATTATCAATTGAGTTGAACAGAAGACTTTGAATATATGCTGTATTATTTTTCAGAAACACATTACAAGAATAAGGAAAAAAGCCAGCAGAATCTATTTCCATGGGATGTAAACGGGTTATAAGGTGTCAGAGTAGAAGAAAAGCTTAAACAGCTTTATACTTAAAGACTGAACAACTGATATACAAGCAAAAAACAAACATGGATGATACCATTCAAAAAATACTAATTAAGTTTGGCTTTAAATTCGGAAGAAATGGAGCCCATTCCAGCCGAACCATAATGCTCAAAGAAATTCAGACATTATTTTCTAGCACTCAAGCAACTGCAACAATAGAACAATACCAATCTGAAGTTGTTGACTATAACTGCTTAAATAAATCAACAGCAAATACCCGTAAACTGACTTTTAGGCACTTAAAAGATTTATATGCACTTGATGATCAATTCCCGCTATTTCGAGTGCTCAGGCAGCTGTGGGAGATAGAACCAGATGCACAAGCAATTTTAGCACTTCAATTAGCGTATGCTCGTGATCCTTTATTTCGCATGAGTAGTGATTGTATTTTGTCTCACAAGCCTGGTGAACAAGTTCATCGTGAAGAAATAGAAGAAATATTAAAAAAGGATGATCCCGAGCGGTTTTCACCCGCTTCATTAAAGTCATTTGCTCAAAATATAAACAGCAGTTGGACACAGGCAGGTTATTTGAAAGGTAAGGGGCGTAAAATAAGACAAATACCGACTATTTCAGCTATTAATGTTATCTTTGCACTATTTCAAGGTCATATCTATGGGCTAAGTGGAGAACGTTTGTTCAATAGTAGATGGATCAAGATTTTAAATACGCCTGTAGAGCGATTGCAGGAATTAGCATCAGCAGCTTCATATCGTGGTCTTATTGACTATAAACAATCGGGTGGGGTTATTGATGTGCGATTTAATGATTTTCTAATACCTGAAGAGCAGCAGTTGTTACAAGAACTACACCAAGACATGTCGAAGGAAGCTTAAGCAATGAGTAGCAGACTCAAGCGTTTATTACACAATTACCAGAACCATATTACAGTACCTTGGCAATCTGGCTTAGCGGGTATACAAAAAGTAATTTTCACTGTTTATGATAAAACAGATGAACTAAGATTTAGATCACAGCTAACGGAATTTGAGATAGCGACCACTAACGCTGATCATAAATGGTGTGAAATTGATATTAGCAATGCCTTTCCCGAATGGATGTCTGAAATAGACTATAAAGAAGGATATTTTGAATCCCCCGAAGACATAGAAACAACACTAGATGATTTTCTGGACGATTTAGTCGATAAACTAAAACCCAAAATTGAAGCAACGGATGTTAATACAGTCGTTGCCATTATTGGAATTGGAACTTTATTTGGATATGCTAAAGCATCAGATTTAGTAAATAAAATTGCACCGTATGTAGCGGGTAGATTATTAATATTTTTCCCAGGGGAATTTGAAAACAATAACTACCGTTTACTTGATGCGCGTGATGGATGGAACTACCAAGCTGTACCTATTACAGCAGGTCAATAAAAATAGCAGAGAAGCATAATGAAAAACCGTGACATATACCTGAAAGATCCCATAGCAAACCAATTAGCTAACAATGGTGTTGCTGAAGTTAAAGATGATTTATCTGACCAAGCATTAAAAACATTACGTTACGAGTTAGATACTTTTGTATGTGATGGCGAATATGAAAAGGGACTCGATAAAATCCTCAGTACCTTTTTAAGAAATTTAGACAGTGGCAACGAACAACCAGGTGTCTGGATCAGCGGGTTTTATGGATCAGGTAAATCACACCTAGCAAAAATGCTCCGCACACTATGGATTGACTACACCTTTACCGACGGAATTTCATCAAGAAATATAGCCAAACTACCCACGGAAATTAATGATCATTTCAAGGAAATAACCAATCAAGGTAAACGATACGGTAGTTTACATGCTGCTTCTGGAACAATAGGGGCAGGCACAGAAAATGTACGCTTGGCATTACTAGGGATTATATTCAAATCAGCGGGATTTCCAGAACAATACCACCTAGCACGCTTTGTGATGTGGTTAAAATCTGAAGGTCATTATGAGAAAGTTAAACAAGCCATAGAAAGTAAGGACAAGCAGTTTCATAAAGAACTGTCTCACCTTTACATGTCGCCGATTATTGCCAATGTTCTATTAGAAGTAATGCCAGAACTGGCTAATGATGAAAAGGAAGTTAAGCAGTTACTCAAGGCAGAATACCCAAAGGTAAACGATGTAACGAATGACCAAATGGTTGAGGCTATCACTGAAGCCTTAACTATGGATGGCAAGTTTCCGCTTACATTAATTGTCTTAGACGAAGTTCAACAATATATAGATAAAGACTCAAGCAAAGCCTATCAAGTACAAGAAGTAACAGAAACGTGCAGTAAGCATTTTGAAGGCAAATTACTTTTTGTTGCTACAGGTCAAAATGCCTTATCAGGTACGGCATCATTAAGTAAACTCATGGGACGCTTTCAAGTTCCAGTGCAACTGTCTGATGTCGATGTAGAGTCGGTTATCCGCAAGATTATTCTTCAGAAAAAAGAAACTACAAAATCAGATGTACAAGATGTGATTTCTAAAAATCTAGGTGAAATATCAAGACACCTAGGTGGTACAAAAATAGAACACAATAAAGATGATGAAGCGGTTTTAGTTTCGGATTATCCAATACTGCCTGTGAGAAGGCGTTTTTGGGAAAAAGTGTTAAGAATCATTGATACCACTGGCACCGTTTCTCAACTCAGAAATCAACTAAAAGTTATACATGAAGCCACTCAAAAAAGTGCAGAAAAACCATTAGGTCATGTCATAGGCGCTGATTTTATTTACGAACAAATAGCACCCAATCTGATACAAACAGGCATGGTGTCTAAAGAAGTCAGTGAAATGATTGGTAAGCTCTCTGCTGGAAATGCTGATGAACAACTTCAATCAAGACTTTTAGCGCTTATTTACTTAATAGGTAAACTACCAACCGATGCGATAGCTGACATTGGTGTGAGAGCAACAGAAGATATGTTAGCTGATTTACTATTGGAGGATTTAAATGCTGGTAGTAGTAGTTTAAGAAAGCAAATTCCCGCTTTATTACAACAACTGCAAGATCAGGGAACATTGATGGCATTAAGCACCACCAGTGGTGTTGAATATCGCCTACAAACGCAGGAAAGTAGTCAATGGCACGACACATATAGACAGCAAGAAGCCGAATTTTCTGGCAATATGCAACGTATAGAAAATAAGCGCGAAGACTTGTTTCATCATCAGGTTCAAGAAATAAGTAATACGGTTCGTATCACCCAAGGTATAAGTAAAGAATCAAGAAATTTATTATTAAACTTTGATGCTGAGGTACCCAAAGATGCCAATAAAAAGATTTATGTCTGGGTACAAGATGGCTGGCAAACAGATGAAAAATCCTTATTAGCGGAAGCGCATAATGCCAACCATGAATTCCCAACTATATATGTTTATATACCTGCTAGAAATAAAACAGAATTACATCAAGCCATCATTACCAAAGAAGCTGCTCAAGCAACCTTAGCTATACGAGGGATACCAACAACCTCCGAAGGGAAAGATGCACGTACCGCCATGGAAACTCGCCTTAATGAAGCAACAAAGCATGTCAATATAATGCTTAAAGAAATTATAGAGGGTGTTCGCGTTTTTCAAGCAGGCGGTACAGAAATATTTGATAATGATTTGAAAGCTCAATTGGAACAAGCGGCTAAAGCTTCAATTGTACGACTTTATCGGGACTTTGATAAAGCTGACCATACAGGTTGGGGTAAAGTCTATAACAGGGCTAGCAAGGACGGTGCTGAAAATGCATTAGAAGCAGTTGATCATAGTTCTGATGTTGAAAAACACCCAGTTTGTGCAGATATTTTAAAATTTATAGGCGTTAGTAAAAAAGGCTCAGAAATTAGAGATAACTTTAAAGAAGCACCGTATGGTTGGTCACAAGATGCCATTGATGGTGGGCTTTATGCATTATTAGCGGGAGGTGTTCTTAGAGCAACCGACGCAGCACGTAAACCTGTTGATAATAAAACCCTAGAAAGAAGTAAATTAACTCAAACACATTTTAAAGTTGAATCGATCACGATAAAAACGGTGCAACTTATTCAAGTAAGAAAACTGTTCACTGAAGCAGGTGTGACGTGTCGATCAGGGGAAGAGTTTTCTAAAGTGCCAGAATTTATTATAAATGTAAGGCAATTGGCTGAAAGTGCGGGAGGTGAAGCACCGAAACCAGAAAAACCTGGTACTGCCGTGCTAAATAGCATCATGGATGAATCAGGTAATGCTCAATTATTAGCACTGTTTAATCAGCGTGAAGCCTTAAAGCAACAACTTAAAGAATGGAAACAAAAAGCAGATAAACTTAATCAACGGGCAACTAATTGGAGCACATTAAAGCAGTTGTTACAGCTCAGTAAAGGACTTGCTTTTTACCAAGAAGCTCAAGCCCAGTATGATGCGATTATCGCAAACCGAAGTCTGTTAGATGACCCTGACCCAGTAGAAGCACAAGTCACACAGCTCACGGATAAACTGCGTAAAGCTATTACCTTTCATGTAGAGAGTTTTGTCAAAGAATATCAGCAACAAAAACAGCAACTGGATAATAATGCCAATTGGCAAAAACTGACAGAACAACAGCAGCAACAAATTTTAGGGAATCGAGATCTAAACGAACCAGAAATGATTGCAGTCAATACGGTGGAAGAGGTTGTTGATAGTCTGGAAGCCTGTTCTATAGAACGCTGGAATGATCGTACACAAGCACAAAGCAGTAAGTTTGATGCAACCCGTTTAGAAGCCGCTAAGCTATTAGAACCTAAGGTGCAGCAAGTTAAACTACCTCACCGTACTTTAAAATCTGAAGAAGAAATTAAGGCATGGCTAGCAGAAGTTGAGACTCAGATGATGAATGATATTAAAAATGGACCTTTGGTTGTTTAAGCTATTTAAAGATTATCGAAAATTTAACGGGTAGTTTTAATGCCGAAAAGTTTTACAGGAAAACAGATTATAAAAGCAGGAGAAGATCTTATTAATCCTGATTTTTCAGAGGGACATGAAAAATTTTTATTTGCAATGGATGTTTTATCGTTCTGGCGGTTTAGTCATGAAATACCTCTTGAAATTGCACTTTCAATACTTCAAAAGGCTACATTAGAACAAGATAAAAATGCAATTTTTGCAAAGAGATTAAAAAGATATGTTTCTATAGTTTTCAAGTTGAAGCGTTTCCCAAAGATGAAACTTAAAAATATGCAGGATATTGGGGGATGTAGAGGAATAGTAAAAGATCAAAAAAAAACTTATTAAAATTGTTAGAGTATTAAGAAAGATGCCAGAGTTTAAAAACTCTCAAGGAAAAATAAGATATAAAAATTATATTGAAACGCCTAAAGAAGATGGTTACAGAGGATATCATTTAATAGGTAGTTTTCCTGATGCATATGGAAATAAAAAAAATATTGAAATTCAATTAAGAACAACTTTACAGCATTATTGGGCAACAGCTCTTGAGATTGTCGATTTATTTACAGGGCAAGCGTTAAAATCAAATCAAGGGGATGAAAATTGGAAAAGGTTTTTCTTTAGTGTTGGTGAACAGTTTTCTATTATGGAAAATATTCATTTATTTAATGCGCTGGAACCAGAAGAACAATTTAGGAGTTATGTAGTCGCTCTAAACACCTCGTCAAAAAATATTTCATCTTGTGAATCTGCACAACAATGTTGTCACAAATTAGATGTTATTACAAAACTTGATGCTTTTGCTGCTTCGCTTAAAATTATTGGAGACAAAATAATCGATAACCCTGATAGTGGTTATGTATTGTTGAAAATTAACACAGTTACTCATACCCTCTCTTCAGCATTGTTTGATAAAGAAGAAAATAAATTGGCTGAAGCTCAGTATATAGAGGCTGAAAAAGAATCGGCAGAAAAAAATGGAACTGTAGTTGCTCTTGTTTCAACAACAGCAGTTGGGGGTATTAAAGAAGCTTATCCTAATTATTTTGCAGACTCAACAGAGTTTCTTAAACGTCTTTTTTACATAAATGAAGCAACTACAACAAGAAAAAAAGGTTTTTTTAATACTTTATTTGGCTTTAGGTCTTAATACAAAATTAATAATGCGTTGTGCCTATGTAATTTAAGGCTAAATTTCATGAAAGGTTTGACAATTCATCTTAATTTAATTATGGTGTCAATATGTCACCGTTGAGAGAAATATCATGCCAGTAGTCAATAATGAGCGCATTACCGCTAGAGTAAGCGAACAAATCAAAGAAACATTAATAGCTGCTGCCGACTTAACAGGAGCAACACTCAATCAGTTTTTAGTGCAATCAGCACTTGAAAAAGCAGAAAGTATTATTGAAAAAGATAAATTGATCCATCTAAGTAATAAAGATGCTCAGCTCTTTTTTGATGCACTGGAAAACCCACCAGAACCAAATGCAAAATTAATTAACGCAGTTAAAAACTATAAAGCGAATATACAGTGAGTTCAAATTTAAACATTGAACCGTTGACTAAAGCACATAATAGAACTGGATTTGATTGTGGTGATGAGGCATTAAATCATTTTTTACAAAAAACAGCTCGGCAACATATGGATAAAGGGCTGTCTAAAACCTTTATATTAATTGATGAAGGCAACTCAGCAGAGATTATTGCTTATATGACGCTGGTAGTTTGTGAAGTATTAGCTGATGACATTCCTCATCAATGGAAAAAGAAATATCCCCGAAGGATTCCTGCTGCCAAACTGGCTAAATTAGCTGTCTCTGCTGATCAACAAAGAAAAGGCTATGGTGAAACTTTATTAATTGATGCTATGCAAAAAACGCTGAGTGTTTCTCATGCGATGGGTATAGCAGGGCTGTTTGTCGATGCAAAACATCAACAAGCAAAAGCCTATTATCATCAATTTGGTTTTATAGGATTACCCGATCAGCTGGATAAACTATTTATCCCCTTATCGACAATAGCTAAAAGCTTAAAAAATACAGATGAAACCTTTTAATCTTCGTTAATATATACATCAATAATAGAATAAAGGAATGCCAATGAAATTAAGCCAAGCAGTAAAACCAATGAGCTATCTGAAAAATGATGCCAATATGATTATCACTGAGCTAGAAGCAACACATCAACCCGTGATAGTCACTCAAAATGGTGAAGCAAAAGCAGTATTACAAGATATTGCCAGCTATGAAGCGACTCAAGACAGCATTGCTTTATTAAAAATCTTAGCTATGAGTTCAAAATCAAAAAAAGAAGGTAAAAGTAAACCGATTAAAACAGCATTTGCAGATATAAGAAAAAGTATCGCTGAATCGGAACAATGAGCTATCAAGTTTATATACTGGAAGATGCGGAACAAGATATCAAAGACATTTATTATTATGTTGCCTATAACGACAGTAAAACCAATGCATTAAAATTAATTGATGACATAGAAGCAGCCTGCTTTACTTTAGATAACTTGCCTGAACGTGGGATAGTTCCCCATGAATTAAAAGAGATAGGCGTTATCGACTATTTGCAAATCAACTGTTACAGCTATCGAATTATTTACCAAATTGACCAGCAACAGGTTTTTATACATGCTGTTTTAGATGGAAGGCGTGATATGCCATCATTACTAGAAACACGATTTTTAAGATAAACTTTCCTAGTTCCCACGGTTTCCGTGGGAACTCATACAGGAACGCTCTGCGTTCCATGACGCAGAGCGTCATTAACTGTATTCCCACGCATTACACCATGGATGGTGTGTAGTAGAACAATGCAGGAGCAATTGTCGAGAGCATGGGAACGAGAATATAAGGCATTACAAGGATATGAGTCTACAACCCCTAGATAAAAAGCTACGTAAACAACTGGAAACCACCATCATAAAAGCGCGTAATGTCGCAGAAAAAGCGGCACGTACGGCTTTAAAACGTTTATGCGTGGGCGAGAACAAGCCAGGTGATCATTTAACGGATGAAATGCGACTACAGCGTAATAAATTAAGAGCGCATGGCAGACAAATTGGTGATGTGCTTCAAGATAATGCTGAACAAAGCATTGAACATTTAGCGCAAGAAACCGCTTATGAGCACTGGCATCGGATGTTATTTTCTCGTTTTTTGGCTGAAAATGATTTATTAATCTATGAAGATGGTGATACGCCAGTTTCTATACAAGATTGTTTTGATTTAGCCGAAGATGAAGGCGGCGTTAATGGTTGGGAGCTGGCAGGACGCTATGCCTCGGTCATGTTACCGCAAATATTTCGTACCGAAAACCCCGTATTAAACATTCAATTTTCACCTGAACATCAACGTGAATTAGAAAATTTATTAGAAGCTCTCAGCACTGAAATTTTCCAAGCCTCAGACAGTTTAGGCTGGGTGTATCAATATTGGCAAACGCAACGTAAAGAAGAGGTGAATAAGTCAGGTAATAAAATCGGTGCTGATGAATTATCTGCGGTCACTCAGTTATTTACCGAACCGTATATGGTTAGCTTCTTACTGGATAACAGTTTAGGCGCTTGGTGGGTGAGTAATTACCCAGAGCATAAAGACCTATTAGCGTTTAAATATCTACGTTACGCCCCTGAACAGTCGGAAGATGAAAATGCCGAATATAAAGAAACGGAGTTTCCAGCTGCAGGGACATTTGAACAGTGGCCTAAAAACATAAGTGAATTAAAAATGCTGGACCCTTGTTGTGGATCTGGACATTTTTTAGTAGCGACTTTGTTAATGTTAGTGCCTATGCGCATGACGGCAGAAGACTTAACAGCGGATGAAGCCATTGAAAAAGTCTTATCAGAAAATATTCATGGTTTAGAGCTGGATCAGCGTTGTGTAGAAATTGCCGCGTTTGCAGTGGCATTAGAAGCTTGGCGTTATCCTGAAGCCAGTGGTTATAGGGAATTACCCTCTTTAAATATAGCTTGGGTGGGGCAATCGATTAAAGCTAAAAAGGAAGATTGGTTGTCATTGGCAGGCGATGATCAGCGTTTATATTATGGCATGGAAGCTTTATATAATACCTTTAAAGATGCGCCCATCTTAGGCAGTTTAATTGACCCCAATAAATCCATTACTAAAGACTTATTGAATGATGGGTTTACTGAATTACAACCCTTGTTAAATCAAGCTTTACAACAATTTGAAGTGGCTGAAAACCAGGAGGCTGTGATTGCAGCAAAAGGTTTAACTTTAGCCGTTGATTTATTAAGTCAAAAGTATGAATTTGTTATCACTAATGTACCGTATTTAAGTCGGGGTAAGCAGTGTGAACTTTTGCAAGACTATACTGCCCAGCATTATGCCGATGCTAAAAGGGATATTGCCAATGTTTTTTTGGAACGCTGTCTGGAATTGAATAGCAATGGTGGTGTCACACAAATGGTGATGCCGCAAAATTGGCTGTTTTTGGGATCGTATAAAAAACAACGTGAGGTTTTATTAAAACAAGTATCTTGGGATTTATTGGCTCGTTTGGGTGCGGGTGCTTTTGATACCATCAGCGGTGAAGTGGTTAATGTTATTTTATTATCACTGACTAAAGCGAAACCAGTGGCTAAACAGTGTTTAGCAGGGATTGATGCTAGTGTATCGAAAACTGTTCAGGAAAAATCTGACATTCTAAAGAGCGGGCTGGTAATGGGAGTTTGTCAATCTAAACAGAGCGAGAATCCTGACGCTAGAATCTCCCTTGAATTATCGTCAAACAAGAATTTGCTCAAAGACTATGCAGATTGCTATTGGGGGCTTGGAAGCGGTGACTATCCGCGTTTTGGAAGGTTTTTTTGGGAAGTTGGAATAGTAGATAGTAATTGGATTTATCAGTTGAGCACGGTTTTGGAAACAGATTACTTTAGTGGACGGGAACACATTCTTTTTTGGCAAGAAGGGAAAGGGGCTTTATCTGAACACCCTGGTGCTTACCTAAGAGGGCTTGATATTTGGGGGAAGAAAGGAATACATGTAACTCAAATGGGTAAATTGCCAGTGACTGTTTTTTCAGGAGAGTGTTGGGACAGTAATAGTGCTCCTATTATTCCAAAAGATGAAAGTAATATACCTGCAATCTGGTGTTTTTGTTCATCTCCAGAATTTAACGAATCAGTTCGTCAGGTTGACCAAGCATTAAAAGTCACAAATAACACATTAGTAAAAGTCCCTTTTGATTTAGAATACTGGTCAAAAATAGCCCAAGAAAAATACCCCAACGGTTTACCCAAACCCTATTCAGATGATCCAACCCAATGGATTTTTCACGGTCACCCAGCCCAAACAGAAGAACCCTTACAAGTGGCTGTTGCACGTTTATTAGGCTATCAATGGCCTGCTGAATCAGACAAAGAAATGGAATTATCTGATGAAGCACGAGAATGGATTGCTCAATGTGAAAAACTGTCTGCTTTTGTCGATGATGACGGTATCGTTTGCCTATCACCTGTACGCGGTGAAAAATCAGCGGATGAACGCTTAGAAGCCTTATTAATGGCAGCTTATGGAGAACAATGGAATACTTCACTGCGACATAAACTCTTAGAACAAGCCAAGTGCAAAGGCAAAACACTGGATTTTTGGCTAAGAGAAAAATTCTTTGAACAACATTGTAAACTGTTCCAAAACCGCCCCTTTATCTGGCAAATCTGGGATGGTTTAAAAGATGGCTTCGCGGTGCTGGTGAATTACCATCAACTCAACCGCCAAAACCTAGAACGCTTAATCTACACTTATCTAGGGGATTGGATTAAATTCCAAGAATATGGGGTTAAAGAAGGCATTGATGGCGCAATACTACGTCTACAGGCCGCCCAAACGCTTAAAACTCATTTAGAAAATATACTTGAAGGTGAAACTCCATACGATATTTTTGTCCGCTGGAAATCGCTAGAAGAACAATCCATAGGCTGGAACCCTGATATAAATGACGGTGTCCGCATGAACATCCGCCCCTTTATGTCCGTCCCCGATGTCGGTAAAAAAGATGCAGGTATCCTACGCACAAAACCTAACATCAAATGGAGCAAAGACCGAGGTAAAGATGTAGCCCCAGCCCCATGGTATAAACTAGGCTTAGAATACGGTGAAAGCGAAGGTTCAAGAATCAATGATCACCATTTAACCTTAGCCGAAAAACAGGCGGCAAAAAATGAATAATTTAGCATGCATATCGTTCCCACGGTCTCCGTGGGAACGCCTGATGCACCGCTCTATCGGTGCGGGACGCAGAGCGTCCTATAGCTACATTCCCACGCTGGGGCATGGGAACGATAAAGTTTTATTAAAGTCCATTCTTGGTTCAAAATCATGAGTTCTATTAATAAATTGACCATTAAAGGTTTTAAGTCAATCCGTAATATGGAGAAACTTCATTTGTCTAAGCTTAATATATTGATTGGTGCAAATGGTGTTGGAAAAAGTAATTTTGTTTCTTATTTTCGTTTATTGGGTGAAATGCTTGATAATCGTTTACAGGTATGGACAACAAAACAAGGGGGGGCTGATAGGGTTTTGACTTTTGGTGTAAAAGAAACGCCTGTATTTTCCTCGTTTGTTGAATTTGGGAAAAATGGTTACTATTTTGACTTGGAAGCAACGGCAGAGGGTGGGTTTGTATTTTCCGAAGAAACATTATATTTTCATGGTTCTGGTTATTCGGGGGTATGGACTGACCCATTAGGCTCTGGACATAGCGAAGCCAAGTTAAAACAGAAAGCTAAAGACACATCAAGCGTGCCTTATTATTGTTATCGTTCTATTGCAAGTTGGCGAGTGTATCATCTTCACGATACCAGTGAGACTGCGGGTGTTAAACGTCTTGGTGCTTTGCATGATAATGAATACCTACGCACGGATGCCTCTAATTTGGCTGCATTTTTATATCGGTTAAAGCAGGAATTCCCAAGCAAATTCCAACAAATCTGTAAAACAATTAGATTGGCTATTCCTTTTTTTGATGATTTTGTATTGAAGCCTCAGGTTTTAGCTTCAGAAGAGGAACAAATACGTTTGTTGTGGAAGCAAAAAGATAATGATTATGCTTTATGGCCTAGCCAGCTCTCAGATGGCTCTATTCGGTTTATTTGTTTGGTAACGGCATTACTACAACCTGAACCTCCCTCAACCATTATTATAGATGAACCTGAATTAGGGCTTCACCCATATGCAATTACTCTTCTAGGCGGTTTATTGCGATCTGCTTCTACACGGATGCAGATTATTGTTTCAACTCAATCAGTACCCCTTTTAAACGAGTTTTCGATTGATGATTTAATTGTTGTTGAACGTGAAGAGGATGTGTCGGTCTTTAAACGTCTTGATGAAGATGAGTTTTCTAATTGGTTAGAGGATTACTCTGTAGGTGAGCTGTGGGAGAAAAATATTTTGGGTGGGAGGCCACGCAAATGATAAGGGTTCATATTATTTGTGAGGGTCAAACAGAAGAAATGTTTGTGAACGAAGTGCTTTCTGAGCTTTTTATTCCTTTGGATATTTATTTGTATCCAAAGTTAATTGGAAAGCCTGGTCATAAGGGCGGCAATTTTAAGTTTGAGCGTGTATTGAGGGATGTTAAAACTCTGTTGCTTGATGATACACAGAGTTATTGCACTACATTCTTTGATTTTTATGGTTTGCCAGAAGATTTCCCTGGTAAGAAAGAAGCTATAACATTAGGTAATATAAAAGATAAACAGGGTATGGTGACTGCTCGGTTAGCTGAGAAATTGAGTCTACATATAGATGAAGAGAGTATGCGTCGGTTTATTCCTTATGTTCAGCTCTATGAATTTGAAGGCTTGTTATTTAGTAACCCAAAATCAATTGCTTCTGAAATTGGCGAACCTGACCTAGTGAATGCATTTGTTAAAATTCGTAATAAATTTGAAACACCTGAACATGTTAACAATAGTAGGGAAACAGCACCAAGTAAACGAATCAAAAAAATATTTACGCAATACGACAAAGTGATTCATGGTTCTCTTATTGCTCTCGAAATGGGCGTTAATACAATTTGTGAAGAATGTTATTTATTTGATGAATGGGTAAATAAACTGAAGTTACTAGAGGCATTGAGTTGAGCAATGATATTTATTGGTAGTCATAAAATTTCAAGGATAGTAAATGTTAATTATTGATAGTTTAGTTAACTCAATTAAAGAAGCAAAAAAATATAATTCCAATATTCAAATAGCCCCTGCCGCAGTGTTATGGACGGATAAAGAGAGACAGTGGGAACCCGTTATTAATAAATTACAAGGACTGTTACCAGAATTGATTGTCTTGGGTGATTATGAGCCAGAAAGTATGACAGGGCCTGTTATTTGGGTTAAATGTGTTATTGCAGGCACTTTACCTGAATGTCAGTTACCAGAAGATTCCACGCCTATTATTTATTTACCTGGTGTTAGTCGTTTTGATTTACGAGCTATTGAGTCTTGTCCTGTTTGGTTACAAGGGCTTGCAGAACTTCAGTATCGTGGTGCTTTCTGGAGCCAGAGCAATAGTAAAGACTGGACGGTTAATGCTTTTTTAACTTCCAATTCTGGTGGTTTAGGTTTGGAGGTTGCAAGAGACGAGAAAACTCAGGGGGCATTACTAAGGGTATTGGAAACCTTATTGTTTGATAAAAAAGTGCAGGAATTAAAAGGGTCTCACTTGGAATCAAATGATTTTAATCAGCTGGTTTTGTCTGCACCTGATAAAGATTTATTAACATGGATGAATGACCCTCAGGCTATTCAAGATGAATGGAAAGGTGCGCGTTGGGATGCGTTTGTCGAGTTGACGACTAAAGAGTTTGCATTAAACCCTGAAAAAGAGGGTGATTTAGGAGCGGCTGAAGCTTTATGTGCTAATACAGGTGAATGGAGTAAGGTTTGGCAACGTTTTGTTGAAACCTATCATCTTTATTCACAATTACCTGAATTGCTTGCAAAGGTTAATACTCATTATGATTTATTTGCTGATCAATCAACTTATCTGCAATATACCCTTGCTGAAGAAAAGACTTTGGAAAGAAGTCTGCTAAAGATTGGAGAGTTGTCTTCGGCAGATGCTAGAAAATCAATTTTGACTTTAGAGTCTGCCCATTCAGAACGTCGCCATTGGGTCTGGGTAAAAATGGGGTATTCACCTTTGGCAATAGCTTTAGAATATTTAGCTATTATTGCTGAGTTATCACAAACAATACCTGGGGGACTCACTCCTCAAGAGATGGGTAAAAAGTATCAAGAAAGTTATTGGCAAGTTGATCAGGCTTGTTTAGATGCGTTAAAGAGTGTGGTTACTCCAGCACACCAAGAAATTATTAAAGTTGTTTTGAGTGTTATTTATACGCCGTGGTTAACTGAGAGTAATCGTGAGTTTCAAGCTTTAGTTGAATCTAAAGGTTACCCTGGTACTAATGAAGTAAATGAGGCGGTAGCCGAGTATTCGGTTTCAGGTGAGTGTGTTTTATTTACAGATGGATTACGTTTTGATATCGCTCATAGATTAGTTGATAAGCTTGAAAAACGTGGGTTTCAAGTTGAATTAAGTTCTAACTGGTCAGCATTGCCTACGGTAACCTCAACAGCTAAGGCCGCTGTTACCCCAATATATCAACAGATTACTGGACGAACAACGGATAGCGATTTTCAGCCTAGTTTAAAGTCAGATGATAAATCTTATTCTCAGTACTATTTAAAAAAGTTATTAGCGACTGATGGTTGGCATTTTATTGCTAATGATGAGACGGGTGATCCATCAGGAAAAGCTTGGACTGAATGTGGTGATATTGATAAAGAAGGACATGTTAAGCAATTAAAGTTGGCTCAACGTTTTGATCCATTGTTAGATGAGATTGTTGAGCGGTTTGTTGAACTTGAATCAGCAGGTTGGAGGCAATTTAGATTGGTAACAGATCATGGTTGGTTGCTTGTTCCTGATGAGTTACCTAAGGTTAATTTGCCAAAATATTTGACTGAGACACGTTGGGGGCGGTGTGCTCACATAAAAGAGAATGTTAATACCAGTGAGATGACTGTGGGTTGGCATTGGAACCCGAGTGTGTCCATTGCAATGGCTCCAGACATAAGTTCATTTGTTGCAGGTAGACATTATGAACACGGAGGACTGAGTTTACAGGAATGTGTAACACCTATTCTAAAGATAAAAAGTTTGGTTTCTATGACTAGCTCAGCATCCGCTACGATCAAAAGCAAAAAATGGCTGGGGTTTCGATGTAAAGTTGAAGTTGAAACAGATGATGAGGTCTATGCTGTTTTAAGAACAAAACCTGCGGATGTTGATAGCAGTATTAGTAGCAAGAAAAAAATCAAAGATAATAAGTGTACTTTAATGGTTGAAGATGATGATCTGGAAGGGACTTCAGCGGTTTTGGTTCTAATTGATAGTGATGGTCAATTACTGGATAAACAAGCCACTATAGTGGGTGAATAATAAGTAAAAAAGGGCCTCGAAAGGTTGCTTTTATAAAGATAAAATAGAATAAAATATGAGGGTTCATGTATAAACCCTTTTTTTAAATTATAGAGGAGTCTATTTTGCAGCTGGATGATTTAGACCATAAAGTAGCAGAAGTTTTTGAAGGTTATATTGTTCGAAAAGATCTGGTAAGAACATTTAGTAAGCAATTTCCTGTACCTACTTATGTTGTTGAGTTTTTGTTAGGGCGCTACTGCGCAACTACTGATGAAGATGAAATTGAAGAAGGCTTGCAAATTGTTCAGCGTCAGCTTTCTTCTAGAACCGTTAAAGCAGGTGAAGAAGAGTTATTTAAAGCTAAAGCCTATAAAGAAGGTACCGTTAAACTAATAGACTTAATCAGTGCTAGCTTTAGTACGTCAATTAACGGTTATGTTGCTCATTTACCCAGTTTACAGCTTTCTAAAGTTAGAATTACTGATGAGTTGGTAGATGATAATCAGCGGATGTTGACAGGTGGTTTTTATGCTGAAGTTACTCTTGAGTATGATGCGTCTATCGCTGAGGAATCAAGTGGAATGCCATTTGGTATTCAGGCAATAAGGCCTATTCAGCTTTCGAAGCGAGATGTTTTAGATGATTTATCTGAAGGGCGTAAAAGTTTAGATACAGAACAGTGGAAAGACTTTTTACTTCGTAGCATTGGATTAGAACCAAGTTCAATGGATGAGCGTGCTAAAAATGCATTCCTGTTAAGAATGATTCCATTTGTTGAGCGCAATTATAATATGGTTGAATTGGGTCCTCGAGGAACAGGCAAAAGCCATCTTTATCAACAAATCTCCCCTTATGCGCATTTGATTTCAGGCGGTAAAGCAACAGTCGCTAAAATGTTTGTCAATAATGGAACGGGGCAGCGTGGCTTAGTTTGTCAGTATGATGTTGTTTGTTTTGATGAAGTTTCTGGTATTTCTTTCGATTCCAAAGATGGAGTTAACATAATGAAAGGGTACATGGAAGCTGGAGAATTTAGCCGTGGGAAAGAAAGTATTCGTGCAGATGGCTCAATGGTCTTTGTCGGAAATTTTGATGTGGATGTAGAGCATCAGCAACGAATAGGACATTTGTTTGGGCCTTTACCCCCAGAGATGAGAGACGATACTGCTTTTATGGACAGAATTCATTCGTACTTACCTGGTTGGGATGTTCCTAAAGTAAATGCTTCATTGTTGACAGAACACTTTGGCTTAGTCAGTGATTTTCTTTCTGAATGTTTTAGCCGATTGCGTACTCAAAGCCGTGTGAGCGTGTTACAAAACTGCGTGCAATACGGTGGGAGTTTAAGTGGTCGTGATACTAATGCGACAAATAAAACAGTTTCTGGCTTATTGAAGCTGTTATACCCCAATATGGAAGATGAAGTTTCTGACGAGGATTTGGAATGGGCAGTACGTTTAGCGTTAGAGTCAAGACGACGTGTTAAAGAACAGCAAAAACGTATTGGCTCAGCAGAATACAGAAATACACATTTTAGCTATATTTTAGGAACTGATGGTGTAGAGCAATTTGTATCTACACCAGAATTGCAAAGTGATAAAAGCATTGGTAGTGATCCACTAGAACCTGGCCAAATCTGGTGTATTAGTGAGGGAGGGCATAATGTTGATGATAGTGAAGGCCTATATAAAATTGAAGTAAACGAAGGACCAGGTTCAGGTATTAAAATATTAAATAACCCAGTTCCCCAAGCTTTTCAAGAATCAGTTCGCTATGCACAACAAAACCTATACTCACAAGCAATGCAATTGGTGGGTGATAGAGATCCGAGAGGCCATGAGTTTTCTTTACAATTAAGATCATTCGATGCATCTAAAACAGGAGCAAAGCTTGGAGTTCCTGTGCTTATTGCCATGTGTAGTGCCCTGCTTAAAAAATCAGTTAGAGGTGGCTTAATTGTTGTAGGCGAGGTTAATCTAGGTGGCTCAATAGAACCTATTTACAATGCTGTTAATATTGTGGAGCTGTCAGTAGAAAAGGGCGCTCAGGTAGTATTGATGCCAGTGAGTTGTCGTCGAAAGTTATTTGATCTTTCCGATGATATGGCTACTAAAGTTGATGTGCAGTTTTATTCTGATACTAGGGATGTTTTGTTGAAGGCTTTGGTTGAATAATAGGTATAGAGTGTACAAACGATCAAGGTTTTTCTTTTAATGAGGAGCTGAACTCGCGTCCCAAAATAGACTTAATAAATAATATGATCTACGATGGCACAATTATATACAAACTCACCCATTTAGGTGACCCACGATCATGATTTTTCGTGATTAGGACGAAATAATAGTACTTATAAAACAATGTGTTAATGGTTTTTCGGTGGAGGTTCTCGATTCCCCCCGCCTCCACCAAATTGAAGTTTCACAAGAAACAATAAAGACCCGAAACACCTGATTAACACTAGGTTTTCGGGTTTTTTTATGCCTATAAACTGGGAAATAGTAAAAAAAGTAATAAAGTTGACAAGTATTACTTGTAAAACTACCATACATAGTATGGCGTATAAAAATAAACAGATTCGGTTTTCGGCAGAAAAAAATGCTTTATTAAAAGCTGAGCGAGGTATTGGGTTTGAGGATGTTCTACTAGCGATTGAGATGGGGTATATCTTAGATGATTTAGAGCACCCTAACCAGGAAAAGTATCCAAACCAGTCAGTTTTTATTATTTATATCACCATTAAGAATTATGTTTATTTAGTTCCTTATGTAGAAGATGAGACAACATTGTTTTTAAAAACAATTATTCCTTCACGAAAAATGAATAAGCGGTATCACAAGGTGGTTAATAATGAAAAATCTTAATTTAGATGGTTTTGAGCAAGATATTCTTGACTCTGTTGAAAATAATGAATGGCAAAGTAAAGGGGATATTAATACGCGGCTAATCGAGCTGCAAGGATTTTTGAAGAATGAAAAGAAAAAAGCCGTTTCAATTAGATTGTCTGAAAACGATCTTTACGAATTAAAAAAGAAGAGTTTAGAAAATGGTGTGCCTTACCAAAATATCATTCAAATATTAGTGCATCAATACACCTCTAATAAAATCCACCTTGATGTTTCTTGAGTATCAAATAAGCTATCGCTCATTTCGGACTTCCCCTTTATACAATTAATAACTTATGCCCATTCTTCACTGGCTCAACAAAGATCAAGCGGTAAAAACTGCTAAACAATCGGCTTATCGCTTACTGGAAGAAGTGCCTGAACTTTCTTATGGTGATGCGAATAATGAAAACCTGTTGATTCAATGGGATAACCTTTAGGCGTTAAAGGCGTTAAAGGCGTTGATTCCTTTTTATACAGGTAAAGTGAAATGTATTTATATTGACCCACCGTATAACACCAAAAGTGCTTTTGAGCATTATGATGATAATTTAGAGCATAGTCAGAGGTTGTCTTTGATATATCCACGGCTTGAGTTGTTGCGTGAATTATTATCTGAGGATGGCAGTATTTGGGTTTCGATTGATGATAATGAAGCGCATTATTTGAAAGTGATTATGGATGAGGTTTTTGGTAGAAATAACTTTATTGAATATATGCTAACGGCTATTTTAAACGCTTGTGTAGCCGATACCCCCCCCAAGACAGCCCCTAAGACAGCCCCTAAGCCCCCCCCC
>Ga0209290_1000471_pt1 | contig 28993 bp, 25 predicted proteins | sample EN1Hudsemesocosm_2_FD_184632 | JGI IMG/M metagenome (GOLD analysis project Ga0209290, IMG submission 184632) | Methane-oxidizing microbial communities from mesocosms in the Hudson Canyon - EN10B Hudson Canyon (SPAdes) (version 2) | ecosystem: Environmental > Aquatic > Marine > Cold seeps... | reverse complement strand
CAGCGTTCCCACCAAAAATTCGTACATACTAAGAGCAGGGGAGAGAGAATATGTTAGTTAGCGTATATCGTTACAACCCGGAAACAGACTCTGCGCCTTATATGCAGGATTTCCAGGTCGAGATTCCTGAAGGAAAAGATCTGATGGTGCTGGATGTTCTGGCACTAATTAAAGAACAGGATACGTCTTTGGCGTATCGTCGTTCATGCCGTGAAGGTGTGTGTGGATCCGACGGTCTAAACATTAACGGTAAAAATGGTCTTGCTTGTGTGACACCATTGTCTGAATGTGTAAAAGGCGGAAAATTAGTTTTGCGCCCTCTACCAGGCTTGCCTGTTATCCGTGATATCGTCATTGACATGAGTTTGTTTTATCAGCAGTACGAGAAAATTAAGCCTTTCTTACAGAACAATACACCTGCACCCGCCATCGAGCGTCTTCAGTCTCCTGAAGAGCGTGAGAAACTAGATGGTTTGTACGAATGTATTCTGTGTGCGTGCTGTTCAACATCTTGTCCGTCTTTCTGGTGGAACCCTGATAAGTTCATTGGTCCTGCTGGTTTGCTACAGGCTTATCGCTTCTTGGCGGATAGCCGTGATACGGCTACCACAGAGCGTTTGGCAGATTTGGATGATCCGTTCAGTGTATTCCGTTGCCGCGGAATCATGAACTGCGTAAGTGTATGTCCTAAAGGGTTGAATCCAACCCGAGCAATCGGGCATATCCGCAACATGTTGTTGTCACGTAACGTTTAAATAATAAGGGGCTTTTTAGCCCCTTTTACATGCAGGGATGCATGGTATCTTGGAAATGCAGGAGCAATTGCCAAGGTATGTACAGGCTTAACGGCCGCTTTTTGCTCCATGCAAAAACGGCATTTCCCACATCCATGTGGGTCGAATGGCGCGGTGCCAGTGATGGCAAAGAACGGCGTTGTTCTCTTTTAATTGTCTAGATCGAAACACTCTGTTTTTTTGGTTTAGTTCATAGTTAGCAGTATCTTGAGGTCTACTGGTGTAGGCTTTGAGCGTTTTGGGCTTGGTGAGTGAGGATTCAGGCGTGTCCTGATCTTTAAAAACCAGAAAGCCCCACAGGAAAACGTATAAAGGCCTTCTTGTTTGGTACCTTTGTGCAGTTAGAAGTTTAGTAAAACGTGCCAAAATAGATGCTTCAGACACATGATGCTCTAAAAATTATAAAAAATAGTTCTACTAGCATCGTATTTGCTAGGCTATTAAGTAAGTACAAAATTTGGAAAGCGGGTAACCCCCGTACTGCTCAAAGAATTTTTCGGCCTCACCCGGCCAACTGCCTCCACAGCAGAGAAATTTAGCGATCAGTGATTCCTGGACATAATTAAGGTGGTTTAGTCATGCACGATAGCTCGATGGAGCAACTATGGAGCACTTCCCAGTTAGCTGGTGGAAATGTTGCTTACATAGAAGAATTATACGAATTATTTTTAACCGACCCTAATTCGGTATCTGAACAGTGGAGAAGCTATTTCAATGGCTTGCCCCGCTCGGAAAGCAGCGCCCTACACGATATTCCCCATAGCCCAATCCGCGAACAATTTTTACTGATTTCCAAGAATCAACGCAAGGGTGCCGCCTCTACACAGAGTCAGGTGTCCAGTGGTTATGATCAAAAACAGCTGCGTATTTTCCAACTTATTAATGCTTTTCGTTTCCGTGGTCATCAACATGCCAAATTAGATCCATTGGGCATCATGGAACGTGAGCAGGTACCTGATTTAGATCTTCGCTTTCATGAACTCAGCGAAGCAGATATGGACAGTGTTTTCCAAACAGGTTCATTGTTTATAGGTAAAGAAGAAGCCACGCTACGTGAGATCTTTGACGTGGTTCAGACCACCTATTGTCAGAGTGTAGGTTCTGAATTCATGCATATTGTGGATACCGCCGAGAAACGCTGGTTCCAGCAACGCATTGAAAGCGTACGAGCAAAACCCGAATACAGCGAAGAAGCGAAAAAACATTTGCTGGAACGTTTAACCGCGGCCGAAGGCCTGGAAAAATATCTGGGCTCCAAATACCCAGGTGTGAAACGTTTCGGTTTGGAAGGGGCTGAAACCCTCATTCCTTTAATGGATGAATTGATTCAGCGTTGTGGTAGCTATGGCGCTAAAGAAATTGTTATAGGTATGGCCCACCGTGGTCGCTTAAACGTATTGATTAATACGTTGGGTAAGGCGCCTGCCGACTTGTTTGACGAATTTGATGGTAAAGCCCAATACAATAGCTCGGGAGATGTGAAGTATCACCAGGGTTTCTCGTCAAATGTGTTAACGCCAGGTGGCGAAGTGCACCTAGCCATGGCCTTTAACCCTAGCCACTTGGAGATTGTATCGCCAGTGGTAGAAGGGTCTGTGCGTGCTCGCCAAGATCGTCGTGGAGACACCACGGGAGAGAAAGTGGTACCGGTTATTATTCACGGTGACTCGGCGTTTGCAGGTCAAGGCGTGGTGATGGAAACCTTCCAGATGTCACAGACTCGCGGTTATAAAACCGGCGGCACCATTCATCTGGTAATCAATAACCAAGTGGGTTTCACCACCAACAAGCGTGAAGACGTACGTTCCACCGAGTACTGCACCGATGTTGCAAAAATAGTTCAGGCCCCCATTCTGCACGTAAATGCCGATGACCCTGAAGCCGTTTTGTTTGTCACCCAGTTGGCGGTGGATTACCGCAATGAATTCAAAAAAGATGTGGTTATCGATTTAGTATGTTATCGCCGACGCGGTCACAACGAAGCGGATGAGCCATCCGCCACTCAGCCGTTAATGTATAAGGTGATCAAGAGCCTTAAAACCACTCGCACTCTGTATGCCGATACATTGGCTGCCCAAGGTGTGGTGGGTGCGGATGCCATTAAGAAAATGGAAAATGATTACCGTGATACCCTCGAAGAAGGTAATCACGTGGTTAAGAGTTTGGTTACCGAGCCCAATAAAGAGATGTTTGTGGATTGGCGCCCATACCTGGGCCATGAATGGACCACGGAAGGGAACACCACGTTTGATCTGAAGCGCCTGCAAGAATTAGCCATTCAAATGCAAGATGTACCAGAAGGTTTTGTGGTTCAGCGCCAGGTAAGCAAAATTCAGGAAGATCGCCGCAAGATGGCTGCCGGTGCTTTGCCCATTAACTGGGGTTTTGCCGAGACTATGGCTTATGGCACCTTGTTGGATCAAGGCCATCCAATTCGCCTTACCGGGCAAGATGTGGGTCGTGGTACCTTCTCCCACCGTCATGCAGTGTTGCATAACCAAAAAGACGGGGAGGTTTATTGTTCATTAAAGAATATGTCCGATGATCAGCCCACTTATACACTTCATGATTCATTGTTATCAGAAGAAGCGGTGTTGGCGTTTGAGTACGGATATTCCACCACAACACCAGACATGCTAGTGATTTGGGAAGCGCAATTTGGTGACTTTGCCAATGGTGCGCAAGTGGTGATGGATCAATTTATATCCAGTGGTGAGCACAAGTGGGATCGTTTATGTGCGTTAACCATGTTGTTGCCGCACGGTTATGAAGGACAGGGACCCGAGCACAGCTCGGCTCGTTTAGAGCGTTATTTGCAATTGTGTGCCGAGCACAACATGCAGGTATGTGTGCCTTCTACTCCAGCACAAATTTTTCACCTGTTACGCCGTCAGGTGATTAGACCGTTACGTAAACCCTTGGTGATCATGTCACCTAAAAGTTTACTACGCCATAAGGAAGCCATCAGTACTCTAGAAGAGCTAGCCGATGGGCATTTCCAAACTATTATTCCAGAAGTTGAAGACGTTAATCCAAAAGATGTTACTCGTCTGATTCTTTGTAGCGGCAAGGTTTATTACGATCTGATCGATCGTCGCCGCAAAGAAGAAATGAAGCACGTTGCTATTGTACGTTTGGAGCAAATATATCCCTTCCCTGAAGAAGAGTTTTTTGCCGTCATATCCCAATATGAAAACCTAAAAGAAACGTTTTGGTGTCAGGAAGAACCCATGAATCAGGGTGCCTGGTACAGCTCGCAGCATCACATGCGCAGAGTAGTGCATCGTCATAATCCTAATGTGTACCTGGATTACGCGGGACGCGAAGCCTCGGCTTCACCTGCTGCAGGGTATATGGCGCTTCACCTGAAACAACAAGAGCAATTGATCATAGACGCACTGGGTCTATAAGCCCAAGTTCAAGGAATTAGGAAATAAATTATGAGTACTGAAATAAAAGCACCGGTTTTCCCTGAGTCAGTTGCCGATGGCACCATAGCTACTTGGCATAAGCAGCCGGGTGAGGCTGTGAGTCGTGATGAATTGTTGGTGGATATTGAAACCGATAAAGTGGTTTTGGAAGTGGTTGCCCAAAATGACGGCGTTATTAAAGAGATCCTTAAGCCAGAAGGGGAAACTATTTTAAGTGCCGAAGTGATCGCTATTTTTGAGGATGGTGCAACCGGTACCACAGCATCGGCCCCAGCTGCAGAAGCGCCAAGTGAGCCAGTTGCCAGTGATGATTTAAAAGTAAATCCTGCGGCCCGTAAGCTAGCCGAAGAAAAGAATATTAATCTGGGCGATGTAAAGGCCACCGGTAAAGATGGTCGTATCACCAAAGAAGACGTTTTGAATCATGCTAAGGCCGATGTTGCTGCGCCTGTCGCAGCCCCTGCTGTGGCTCCTGCCAATGCGCCTGCGCCTGCCAATATTGCTTCGGCCGTACCTGTGTTTGCACAGGGTGAGCGTATCGAGAAGCGTGTGCCCATGACACGTTTGCGTTCCACTATCGCCAAGCGTTTGGTATCGGCTCAGCAAAATGCAGCCATGCTGACCACCTACAACGAAGTAGACATGACCGCCATCATGGCATTGCGCAAGCAATACAAGGCCATGTTTGAGAAGAAGCACAACGGTGCTCGCTTGGGCTTCATGTCTTTCTTTGTGAAGGCGGCCGCCGAAGCGTTGAAGCGTTTTCCTGCGGTGAATGCCTCCATTGATGGTAATGACATGGTTTATCATGGTTACCAGGATATAGGTGTAGCCGTGTCCACCGAGAAAGGATTAGTGGTACCCGTATTACGTGACGTGGATGCCATGGGCCTTGCGGATATCGAATCTGGCATTGTGGAATATGCCGGTAAAGCCCGTGACGGCAAGTTAGGCATAGAAGACATGCAAGGTGGCACTTTCACTATTACCAATGGTGGAACCTTTGGCTCATTAATGTCTACACCCATCATTAACCCACCACAAACAGCTATTCTGGGTATGCATAAAATCCAGGATCGCCCCATGGCCATTGATGGCCAAGTGGAAATTCGCCCCATGATGTACCTGGCAGTATCCTATGATCACCGCATGATTGATGGCAAAGAAGCCGTACAATTCCTGGTTACCATTAAAGAGCTGCTAGAAGATCCAACTCGTATCCTGTTGGATATTTAATCTGTTGCTTCATTAGAAGTTTGGCCGTGCCCTGTGATCATTTAGGGGTATAGATATTCACGGTCAAATCTCAGAATATGGACAAATAAAGTAGATGTGAAGTTGTTATTTATACTTCTGGCCTTGCTGGCCAGATGGCGCCTATTCTTTGGACTGGCTTGCACACAACTTCACTATTCGGCAGATTATATAAATATTACGTTTAAAATTTGAAACTAAGGAACAACTGATGGCTGATAAGTTTGATGTAATTGTAATTGGTGGTGGACCTGGCGGGTACGTTGCGGCCATTCGTGCGGCGCAGCTGGGTTTAAAAACTGCGTGTATCGATAAGTGGCTAAACAAAGAAGGCAAGGGCGTTTATGGTGGCACCTGCTTGAATGTGGGCTGTATTCCTTCCAAAGCGTTATTGGACAGTACCCATAAATACGAAGAAGCCAAAGATCACTTTGATGTACATGGCATTACCGCCAAAGACATTAAGATTGATGTGAGCGCTATGTTGGCCCGCAAAGACAAAATAGTGAGCAATCTTACTATGGGTGTGGCCGGATTGTTTAAAGCCAATGGCGTAACCGCGCTGGAAGGGTTTGGTAAGTTATTGGCCGGTAAGCAGGTTGAATTTACCAATCACGCCGGTAAAACAGAAATTTTGGACGCCAGCAATATTATAATTGCTACAGGTTCCGTACCTGTTGAGATTCCACCTGCGCCGTTGACCGATGGCCTAATTGTGGATTCAAGTGGTGCACTGGAATTTGATAAGGCGCCAAAGCGTTTGGGTGTAATTGGCGCAGGCGTAATTGGTCTGGAGCTGGGTACCGTTTGGAATCGACTGGGCAGTGAGGTGACTGTACTGGAAGCGCAGGATAAATTCCTGAGCCTGGTCGATCAGCAAGTGGCCAAAGAAGCCGCCAAGCAGCTGAAAAAGCAAGGCATGAAAGTGATGCTGAATGCACGAGTTACCGGAACAGAGGTTAAAGGCAAGGAAGTAACGGTTAATTATTCGGACAGTGAAGGTGAAAAATCGGTTACTTTTGACAAGTTAATTGTTGCGGTAGGCCGTCGCCCATATACCGAAAACTTGTTATCCGGTGATTGCGGAGTGAACCTAGATGAGCGTGGCTTCATCTTCGTAAATGATCAATGTGCCACCGATGCTCCAGGCATTTATGCCATTGGTGATGTGGTACGTGGCCCTATGTTGGCGCACAAAGCCTCTGAAGAGGGCGTGATGGTGGCCGAACGCATAGCGGATCACAAGGCTCAGGTTAATTATGATGTTGTTCCGTCGGTTATCTACACTCATCCTGAAATTGCTTTTGTGGGCAAAAATGAAGATGAACTAAAAGCCGCTGGTGAAAAGTATAACGTGGGCATGTTTCCATTTGCCGCTGTGGGTCGTGCCATGGCAGCCAATGATACTGCCGGTTTTGTAAAAATTATTGCAGATGCTGAAACTGATCGTATTCTGGGGGCCAGCGTAATTGGTCCAAGTGCTGGTGATCTGGTTCAGCAAGTGGTAATTGCTATGGAATTTGGTTCTAGCGCCGAAGATTTGGGCATGATGGTGTTCTCACACCCAACCTTGTCTGAAGCGGTTCATGAAGCAGCTTTGGCGGTAAATGGTCACGCGATTCATAAGGCCAATCGAAAACGTAAGTAGTGTAAATCTATTCACTGTCTTGTACTCAACAAGGCAGTGAATTCTTTTTTAATTGCTCATTCCTCCGTACAAACTCTCAGTATTTCTATTCTTTAAAAATTTTGTGCCCCATCCTAAAGCACGAGTGCACCAGTATTTACTTTTCTGCGTTTCAAAGTCAAAATGGCTAGACATTAAAAGACAGCTATTGTGTATGGCGTAATCTACCGTTTAGTGGGTAGCTTTATACTCATTGGTTTTTATTATGATGGTGTCTTTTATCTTAAGTTTTTGATATAAAAATCTATATGGCTGTGCAGCAAAGTTGTAATTGCACATTTTTGTTGATGTAAGCACCAAGAGGTCCTAATGAATTTACATGAATATCAGGGCAAGCAGCTTTTTGCTGAGTACGGTTTGCCTGTTTCAAGTGGTATCGCTGTTGATACGCCTGAGGAGGCGGTAGCCGCTGCCAATAAAATAGGCGGTAGTAAATGGGTGGTGAAAGCTCAGGTGCATGCCGGCGGTCGAGGTAAGGCGGGCGGGGTTAAACTGGTTGAAAGTACCGAAGAAGTAAAAGCCTTTGCTCAAAAATGGTTAGGACAAAACCTGGTTACCTATCAAACCGATGAAAAGGGTCAGCCAGTCAGTAAGATATTAGTAGAAGATCTTACTGATATTGATCAGGAATTATACTTAGGTGCGGTAGTCGACCGTTCTACGCGAAAAGTGGTCTTCATGGCCTCCACCGAAGGTGGGGTTGAAATTGAAAAAGTCGCTCATGAGACCCCAGAGAAAATTCTAAAGGCCACGGTGGACCCTTTAACAGGTGCTCAACCTTACCAAGGTCGTGACCTGGCATTTAAGTTGGGTTTAAAAGGTGATCAGATTAAGCAATTCACCAAAATATTTTTAGGGTTGGCTAAGCTTTTTGTTGAAAAAGATTTGGCTTTATTGGAAATCAACCCCTTAGTGATCACCTCCGAAGGCAACTTACATTGCCTAGACGCCAAGCTTGGTATCGACAGCAATGCCTTGTATCGCCACCCTGAATTAGTAGCCATGCAAGACCCTAGTCAAGAAGATGTTCGCGAAGCAGAAGCGGCGTCGTGGGAATTAAATTACGTAGCGCTGGATGGCAATATTGGCTGCATGGTTAACGGCGCTGGATTAGCTATGGGTACCATGGACATAGTGAAAATACACGGTGGCGACCCAGCCAACTTTTTGGATGTAGGCGGCGGTGCCACCAAAGAGCGTGTTGCTGAGGCCTTTAAGATTATTTTATCGGATGACAAGGTCAGTGCCGTACTGGTGAATATATTTGGTGGTATTGTACGTTGTGACATGATTGCTGAAGGTATTATTGGTGCGATTCAAGAAGTGGGTGTGAAAGTGCCTGTGGTGGTTCGCCTGGAGGGTAATAATGCAGAGTTGGGATCGCAAAAATTAAAAGAATCCGGCTTGGATATTATTGCCGCCACCAGTTTAACCGATGCAGCTGAGCAAGTTGTTAAAGCGGCAGGGAAGTAATCATGAGCATATTAATCGATAAAAATACTAAGGTATTGTGTCAGGGTTTCACCGGCAGTCAGGGCTCATTCCATAGTGAGCAGGCTATTGAATACGGCACGAACATGGTGGGCGGGGTAACGCCTGGCAAGGGAGGCACTACCCATTTAGGCTTACCTGTTTTTAATACAATGCAAGAAGCGGTAGCGGCCACTGGTGCTGACGCTTCAGTGATTTATGTACCGGCTCCGTTTTGCAAAGATTCCATTCTGGAAGCGGCAAATTCAGGTGTTAAATTGGTGGTATGCATCACCGAAGGCATTCCTACATTGGATATGCTTGAGTGCAAAGTTAAATGTGATGAGTTGGGTGTGACCTTAGTTGGACCAAACTGCCCAGGTGTTATTACTCCGGGTGAGTGCAAAATAGGCATTATGCCTGGTCACATTCATCTACCAGGTAAAGTGGGTATCGTTTCCCGTTCTGGTACTTTGACCTATGAAGCGGTAAAGCAAACCACCGATTTCGGTTTTGGTCAGTCCACGTGCGTGGGTATTGGAGGGGATCCTATTCCCGGTTCTAGCTTTATTGATGTATTGAAGTTGTTCCAGGAAGACCCGGCTACCGAAGCCATCGTTATGATTGGGGAGATTGGTGGCAGTGCTGAAGAAGAGGCGGCTGCTTACATTAAGGCAAACGTTACAAAACCCGTCGTGTCCTACATTGCAGGTGTGACCGCCCCGGCTGGTAAGCGCATGGGTCATGCTGGTGCGATAATCTCGGGTGGTAAAGGTACAGCAGAAGAAAAATTTGCAGCCTTGCAGGATGCCGGGGTAACTACAGTACGTTCCTTAGCGGATATAGGAGTGGCATTAAAAGAAAAGACTGGTTGGTAGTCTTTTCTTTTTAAGCTCGTTAGAAAAAGCCCTCATAAGAGGGCTTTTTGCGTATGGGCCGGAAAAAGTAGTGGCATTTGAGGTGTGATAAGCGTCGACGGAATCGGTTGCTGCAAAGGTCATATTTTAGTCTTAGGTGGGGCCTAAAACGTTAACCACTAGCAAAAATCAACTAGTTGATTTGTAAATAGTGATTTCTAGCTAGAAGAACTAGGGCTGTGGCGCAAAATGTTGTATAAAGCGCGCCATTACCCGCCCAGTGAATCTTGTCTATTCTATAAAAGACAAGCACCACACAACACCGAGACGTCACATGAGCGAAGATAACCCCTATTTTGGTCGAGCGGCCCGCTTCATCGGAATGCTAAAGCACACTCAAGTACTGGGTATGAAAATTCATGCCGCCAGTGCTCAATCACTCACCATAGAGTTGCCTTATAATATAAGCCACGTGGGTAACCCATCTACCGGTGTTATTCACGGTGGAGTATTAACCACCTTAATGGATACGGCTTGCGGCACTATGGTGGTGAATGCTTTGCCTGATATTGAGCTGTGTCCCACTTTGGATCTACGAGTGGATTACATTCGTGCCGCAGAGCCTAATAGGTCAATCTTTGCCCTGGCAGAAGCTTATCGAGTAAGTCAAAACGTAGTGTTTACTCGCTGTACCGTGCATCAGGGGGATGTAAATACGCCCGTGGCCAATTGTGTGGCTACCTTTATGCGTATAGGTAGCCACCTGTCCCCCCCTGAATTTAAGCAGGTGATATTGGGGGAGGCGCAATAAAATGCACACTTTTGAAGATGTATTAAAACAAGCCAATACTTGCGGTGATTACCGTCCGGTTGTTGATGCCATTCCCTACGCCAAATTAATTGGACTGGATTTTGAGCGCTTTGGTGAGGATGTTATTTTTAAACTGCCCAATAACCCAGATAATATAGGCAACCCCATTTTACCTGCCGTGCATGGTGGGGTAGTGGGGGGGTTTATGGAATTAGCGGCGGCCATACACCTAGTGATGTTCATGGACACCCCTACAATGCCCAAGATCGTGGACTTCTCCCTAGACTACCTGCGCGCCGCCAAGGGCGGCCGAGATACCTTTGCCGAATGTCAGGTGGTGCGTCAAGGCAGCCGTGTGGCCAATGTCATCATAAATGCCTGGCAAACCCGTCGTGAAGAGTCTGTGGCCACCGCTCGGGTCCATTTCCTGTTGGCACCGTAATAAACTTCATTAAGGGTAATGAATTTAATCATTGCCCTTGAAATTCCTCCTTTCATCCTTATTTACAGTCAATCGCACTCTTGCCTATAGAAGTGTCCAATTTTTACGGATCCGTTGAGGAGTCTTCATGACTACAGCACAAAAAGAAACCCTAGGCTTTCAGACCGAAGTGAAGCAAATGCTTCATTTAATGATCCATTCCCTATACAGCAATAAAGAAATTTTTCTGCGTGAGCTTATTTCTAACGCAAGTGATGCCTGTGACAAGCTAAGGTTTGAAGCATTAAATCAAGATGGTTTGCTGGAAGGCGATAGCGAGCTGAAAATCAAAATTGAATTTGATGAGGCAGCTAATACCGTCACCATCACCGATAACGGTATTGGTATGAGCCGCGATGAGGTGGTTACTAATCTGGGTACCATCGCCAAATCGGGTACCGCGCAATTTCTTAAGGAAATGTCAGGTGACGATAAAAAAGACGCCAATCTAATTGGTCAGTTTGGTGTGGGTTTCTACAGCTCGTTCATTGTGGCTGAAAAAGTAGAAGTGACCACGCGCCGCGCCGGTGATAAAGACGACCAAGGTGTGCGTTGGATTTCCGAAGGAGAGGGTGAATTTACCATAGAAGGTGTTGAAAAAGCACCTCGTGGTACCAGCATTGTTATGCACCTAAAGAGCGATGAAAACGAATTCGCTAACAGCGCACGTCTACGTAACTTGGTTAAAAAATACGCCGATCATATCTCTGTGCCAGTTGAGATGTATAAAGACGCTCCAGTTGAAGAGGCGGGTGAAGAAAAAACCAACCCTGAACAGCCTGAATTAGAAGCCGTTAACAGCGCCAAGGCCCTATGGACGCGCGGTAAAACAGATATTACCGATGAGGAATATCAAGAGTTTTACAAACACGTTTCTCACGATTACGAAGATGCACTGACCTGGTCTCATAATAAGGTAGAAGGTAAGCTGGATTACACTAGTCTGCTGTATGTGCCTAAACGTCCACCATTTGATTTGTGGAACCGTGAAGGCAGTCGTGGTGTTAAATTGTACGTGCAGCGTGTCTTTATCATGGATGACGCCGAACAATTTTTGCCACCCTACCTGCGCTTTGTAAAAGGGGTTATGGACAGTAACGACCTGCCGTTAAACGTAAGTCGTGAAATTTTACAGGGTAACAGCAGTATCACTTCCATGCGCAGTGCGTTAACCAAGCGTATTTTGGATATGTTGAAAAAGCTGTCCAGAAAAGACGAAGAGGCGTATCAGGCATTTTGGCAGGGGTTTGGTCAGGTCCTAAAAGAAGGTCCTGCTGATGACTTCGCCAATAAAGAAAAAATTGCCGAATTATTCCGTTTTGCCTCAACTAAGGGTGCGGACGATTCACAAGCGGTATCTTTGGATGCCTACATTGAGCGCTGTGAAGAAGCTCAGGACAAAATCTACTATCTTACCGCCGAAAACTATTTGACGGCATCTCGCAGTCCACACCTAGAAGTTTTCCGTAAGAAGGGTGTAGAAGTATTGCTGCTCACCGATCGTGTAGATGAGTGGATGATCAGCCACCTAAGTGAATTTAAAGGCAAGACTTTTGAAGATGTTACTAAGGGTGAATTAAACCTGGGTGACGAGGTGGACGAAAAAGAAACTGAAGAAGCAGAAAAGCAACACGCTGACCTAATTGGCCGTGTTAAAACGGCTCTTAAAGACAAGGTAGAGGATGTACGTGTCTCTACTCGTTTAACTGATTCGGCGGCCTGCCTGGTTGTCGGTAAAGAAGAAATGGGCATGCAAATGCGTCGCATGTTAGAGGCGGCTGGTCAGGCTCTGCCAGATTCCAAACGTGTGCTTGAAGTTAATATGGATCACCCATTGATCGTTAAGATGGATGTGCAAAGTGATGAAGAACGCTTCGAAGATATGGTTGAGCTTATCTACGAACAGGCTCAGTTGGCCGAAGGTAGCCAGCTAGAAGACCCTGCCGGTTATGTGGATCGCATTAACAAGTTGTTGGTTAATTTGTTAGAAGCATAATCTGTAAATTACCCCCGCATCCTTGCGGGGGTAATTGACCTTCTATTTATTAGAAGCCCTCTAGGTTTACATCTCTCCTTGGCGTATCATAGCCAGCTATAAAAATCACCGTTGCTACAAAGCCGCTTAAACAGGTTTAATCGATAGCTCGGTAATGAAAAAATACCTATTAATCATAATAAAGGTGATTCATGAAATTGCTGCGTTTACTGGCCCCTATGTGTGTTCTTCTTTCATCGCAAGTATTTGCCGGAGGCTCTCTGGATTTAAGTGTGAACGATGACACAGCGTCCCTAGAATATGACGCCACTCGCATGGGCACGCCCTTGCATATTTCCACTGGGATCCTTCATCATCAAAGCGATGGCAATCTAGTGACCTTTGGTTTAAATGCGGTTGATGTTCGTAATCAGGGGAGCCCGTTTAAGATTGGTATTGGTGGTAAGTTTTATGGTTACTTTAATGATAGAAGTGACAGTGGAGCTTTGGCCATCGGTGGCTTTGTACGCTACACACCAGCTGAGTTAGCCGGTTTAGGTTTTGCCGGGCATGTTTATTATGCGCCCAGTGTTTTGTCTTTCCATACTACCGATAACCTGGTGGATTTAGGGTTGCGTGTTGAATACCGGTTATTGCCAACTGCTTTGGTGTACTTGGGGTATCGATTTGTTGAGGCCAGTGATGAGGATGTTGATCTGGAAATCACTAAGGCAGGTCACCTTGGCCTGCGCATAAACTTCTAATCGTGAGTTCGGTTAGGCGCACCAATCAGGCTTTGTATTTTTCCCGCGTGAGCTTGGAAAAGGCCAGCGGGGCCGAAGGGGCTCAGGATAAACGCTTCGCTGAAGAGTGTGCATTGTTTCATCTGTACGGGGCCACCATAAGCTTTGCGGGGGAGTTGGTCGCTCAATATGGGCTGCCTCCCTTCACGGAATTGTCCGAATTGCTTAATCGGCGTGATCTGCCCAGTGAATTGCGTGAGCTAAGATTGCTCATGGGGGATGATAATTCCTGGTTGAAATCGCTTGTGAATCAGTATCAAAGGCTAATTCAGCAGGGACTTGCTGATTCAGCGCCTGCCAGTGGATTAATTATTAGTCAGTCAGATTACACTGAATTGTTCTCTAACTGGTTGATTGAATTGGAAAATATCTCTAGACGCATGCGTGAGCACTACCAAGAAAACTAATGGTAAGCGGATAGGCGTTGGAGACGTAAAGGGGCAGTGCTATACTTCGTCCCCTTTTTTATGCCCTAAAAATGCGACCGGATTCGCTAATAAGTGCCTTATGCATTTGGGGTTTGGTATCACCGGTACATCGAGAGCAGTATGATATGGCAGCGGTATTTGAAATTGTAGAACTAGAAAACGGTGATGTGGCCCTTAAGCGCAATGACGGAGAGGGTGAGCCTTTGGTGCGTATCGTCTTCTCCAGTGACGCTAAGGACAGCTTTCCTCAGCAGCATATGGAAATAGCTCGCGCCATGATCGAGGCCGGTGTACGTAAGGTGGGTGAACTCAGTGGGGTTCATGTGGAGGATGTGTCGGCCATTGCCGAGTTGGAAAGTCGTATTTTGCACTAACCTTTTAGAGCCCTTCAAAACATAAAAACCCTGCCGAGGCAGGGTTTTTTTATGTCTCTTATTAAATCCAGAGTCTGGGTTTAGTGGATGTTCTGGCGAATAATGCCCACATACAAGCCTTCAACTTCCAGTGGTTCTTCGTTCAGGTCAATGACTATGGGTTCAAACTCACTGTTTTCGGGCAATAACTTCACTATATTCTGCTCTTGCTGCAGGCGCTTAACGGTTACTTCGTCTCCTACGCGGGCAACGATTACCTGCCCGTTACGTGCCTGGTTGGTTTTGTGAACCGCTATTAAATCCCCATCCATGATACCTATGTCTTTCATGCTCTCCCCATGAACTTCCAATAAATAGTCAGCAGCAGGGTGAAAAAGCTCCCTAGGTAAGTTTAGGTGCTTTTCAATGTGTTCCTGCGCCAGGATGGGTTCACCGGCCGCCACTCGGCCAATCAAGGGAAGACCCTTATCTTCTTCAACGATACGAATGCCGCGGCTGGCACCGGCCACCATTTCAATGGCGCCTTTTCGGGCCAGGGCTTTGAGGTGTTCTTCGGCCGCATTAGGGCTGCGAAAGCCTAATTCTTTGGCGATTTCAGCGCGAGTGGGAGGGAAGCCTGTGTCACTAATGGCTTGCTTAATAAGGTCTAGAACTTGTTGTTGGCGAGCAGTTAATTTAATCATATTCGCTTATCTGTTTTTATATACAATTGTAATTATATACAGTGCTGTATATATGTAAAGTATGCTTTATTTGACCAAGACGATTAATTGAACTACATTTGACGCAGTGTCAAAGTATGACAAGTCGTCAAAGAGGGTAGTTGTGAAGGAAAATTGCTTCATTACCGGGTTTAAGAAAACAAAAGATCGTAAGGCTTTAGAGCGTGAAAATCGTGATCAACTGATTTTATCGGTTGCTCAAAAAATGCTTGCTGAGGGTGGGCTGCAAGCTTTAAGCATGCAGGCCATTGCCGATCGCACCGACTATTCAAAAGGCACTATCTACCAGCATTATGGCTGCAAAGAAGATGTGGTGGCCCGTATGGTAATTGGTTGTGGCCAAAACTTGGTGAGGTACATCGAAGCAGCACTAACTATGGGCAATAGTTCTCGAGAAAAAATTGTGCTGGTGAGCTCTGTTTTTTTTATGAACAGAAAAATGGAACCTGTGCTCTCGCCACTAGTGGGCAATATACAGTCAGCGGATTTCAAAGCAAAAATAAGCAAACCCTACCAAGATCAGATAGCGCAAATTGATGCGCAAATGTTGCAAAGTGCGCTGTTGCTGTTTGATGGTGTGGCTGGATTTGATGAGCAAAAGAAACTGGATGCCACCTTTGGGTGGTGGTCAATGCAGTGGGGTGTATTGGATATACTGGTAAATCAATGGGATTTGGATCAATTGGGTTTTTCCGATCCAGAGCAGCGATATTTTAGAAATTTACATATTTACCTGGATGGTTTGGGTTTACCTGCGGATGCCACCTGTCACGACTGGCAATGTTTGAAATCTCAAGCACAAAAAATAATTAAAAATATGCAACTTAATAATGAGGACCAATCATGAGTGAAAAATTAACCGGGTACCTGGTTCGGCACCCTTGGCTCGTCATATTCATGACGTTAATTATCGTGGCGGTCAGCGGCTATGGCGCTAAAAACATTAGTTTAAATGCAGATTATCGTGCGTTTTTCAGTCATGATAATCCTCATCTGCAGGCCTTTGAAAACCTGCAAGACCAGTACAATAAAGTTGATAATATTCTCATTGCCATAGTGCCTGATGATGGCCAGGTTTTTACACCTAGAATATTAACCTTAATAGAAAATATGTCGGAAGAGTCCTGGCTGGTGCCTTACAGTCGTCGGGTAGATTCCATGACGAATTTCCAGTACACCTTCTCTGAAGAAGATGACCTTATTGTGGCGCCGTTGTTTGAGGACTCTTCCAGTTTAAGCCCTGAAGAAATAGCGCTTAAAAAGGCCATCGCCTTAAAAGACCCTGTATTGGCTGGCAACTTAATTGCGTTTGATGGCGAAGCCGCCGGTATCAATCTAACCATAAACTTGCCTGGCGTAGAGCAAGCCAAAGAAGTACCTGAGGTGGTGGGTTACGTACGGACCATGGTGGCCAAGTACGAAAAAGCCAATCCGGATGTTAGCTTTTACTTAACTGGCGTTACTATGACCAATGCGGCCTTTCCTGAAGCCAGTAAGGCTGATATGGGTGTGCTTTACCCCGTGATGATCCTGGTAATCTTGGTGTTGTTATTCTTCTCTTTAAAGGGCATGTGGGGAACGCTAGCAACTTTTACGGTGGTTATTTTTTCCAGTGCCATTGCCATGGGCTTGTTTGGCTGGCCTGGCGCTGCTATCACCCCTAATGTGTTGTCGGCGCCTATCATGATTATGACCCTGGCCATTGCCGATTGTATTCATATTTTAATGAGCTATTACCAAGGTATCGGCCGAGGTTTGCATAAGCAAAAGGCCATGATCGAGAGTATTCGTATTAACTTTCAGCCTGTGCTACTGACCAGTGTCACTACCGCCATTGGCTTTTTAACCCTTAACTTTTCAGATTCTCCTCCGTTTCATGATCTAGGCAATATTGTGTGTATTGGTGTTTTGGCGGCGTTTGTTTTAGCTGTTTTCTTTCTGCCTGCCATTATGATGCTGTTGCCCTCTAAAAAAGTGTCCAGTGCATTTAGTGAAAATACCAAAATGCAAAAACTGTCAGATTTTGTTATTCGTTTTCGTACCCGTTTATTGGTGGGGATGTCTGGTTTAATTATCGTTTTGTTGGCCTTGGTGCCACTTAATGATTTAAACGACAATACCATAGAGTATTTTGATTGGAGCATTAAGTTTCGCTCCGATACCGAGGCCATTGCCGAGCACTTAACCGGAGTGATGAGTGTTAATTATTCGCTCAGTGCCGGTGGTGAGATGAATGTGGCCGACCCTGAATACTTAAATACTGTGGATGCCTTTGCTAAGTTTATACGCTCTCAACCTGAGGTTCGTCATGTGAGTAGCTTCAGTGATGTTATGAAGCGTTTAAATAAAAACATGAATGCAGATGATGAAGCTTATTATCGAGTGCCAGATAATCGCGAATTAGCGTCTCAGTATATGCTTTTATATGAGTTGTCCTTGCCATATGGGTTGGATATTACTAATCAAGTTAATACCGATAAATCAGCCACGCGTGTGGTGGTGCAGATGGATAAAATCACCTCCAATGAAGTGATTGACCTGGATCACCGCGCGGTGCAGTGGTTAAAAGATAATGCCCCCGATTACATGTTAACCGAGGGGGCCAGTACCACTATGATGTTCTCCCATATAACGGCTCGAAACATAAGCAGTATGATTGGCGGGGTGGTTGCCGCGTTATTTTTAATCTCATTCATTATTCTTATTGCCTTAAAGTCGGTGCGCTTAGGTTTAATAAGTCTGGTGCCAAACCTAGTGCCGGCGGGTATGGGGTTTGGTTTGTGGGCAATCTTTGACGGGCAAGTGGGTTTAAGCCTGTCTGTGGTGATGGGCGTGACACTGGGGATTGTAGTGGATGACACCATTCACTTTTTAAGCAAATACAATCGTGCCAAGCGTGAGTTGAACCTAAACTCTCAAGAGGCGGTGGAGTACGCATTTAAAACGGTGGGGGTGGCGCTAAGCTCTACCACTTTGGTTTTGTGTGCCGGGTTTATGGTGTTAACCTTATCGCCGTTCTCCATGAATGCAGAGATGGGACTAATGAGTGCTATCACCATAGGGTTGGCTTTAGTAGTCGATTTCTTTTTCTTACCGCCATTGTTGTTGTGGTTAGATAAAGATAAAACGAACGTACAATAATTATTAATGTATATGTTTAATAAAAAGGTGAAAAAATGAAAAAATTATTAACCAGCGCCTTGTTAATGGCCATGGCAGTATCCTCCTGGGCACAAACCCCGGAAGAAAAAGGTTTAGAAATTGCTGTGGAGGGGGATAAACGTAGCGAAGGCTACGGTGATTCAAAGGTTAAGTTGAAAATGGTTTTGATCGACAAAAAAGGTCGTCAGTCCTCCCGTGATATGCGTGTGAAGGGCCTTGAGGGTAAGAGTGGGGAAGGGGATAAGTCCTTAATGATTTTTGATACCCCAAAAGACCAAAAAGGTGTGGCCATGCTGACCTTTACCCATAAGGTGAAGTCGGATGATCAATGGTTGTTTTTGCCTGCACTAAAGCGTGTTAAGAAAATTTCCAGCCGTAATAAATCGGGTCCGTTTGTGGGCAGTGAGTTTGCGTTTGAAGATATTAGCTCGCAAGAGGTTGAAAAATACACTTATAAGTATTTACGTGATGAAACCATTAACGGTATGGATTGTTTTGTGGTAGAAAATATTCCTACCGATAAATACTCCGGTTACACCAAGCAAATTGTGTGGATAGACAAGGCAGAATACCGAGCATTGAAGATTGAGTTTTACGATCGTAAAAAAAGCCATTTAAAGACGCTGGAAAGCCAAGAATACAAGCAGTATTTGGGTAAATTTTGGCGTCCAGGCTTGATGGTGATGACCAATCATCAAACCGGTAAGTCCACGCGTTTAGTTTATGAAGACTATGCCTTTAATGTGGGTCTTAAAGAAAAAGAGTTTACTAAAAACAGTTTGAAGCGAGCCCGTTAGTAATGATGAAAAAATTGACTGCCCCATTGGTGGCTGGCTTGGCATTTATGTCTCTAGGTGCTAAGGCAGAAGTAAGTGTGGATGCCCAGTTAGATTATGAGGTGTCGGCCTATGCAAATGATAGGGCGACGCCAGGGGTGGATCAGCGAATTAATAACTCGTTAAGTCTTGAACTGGAGGTGTTTACTGCCTGGGATAACGATGCTCAGTCCATTACCTTTAAACCATTTTTTCGCCAAGATGAAATGGATGATGAACGCAGTCATGGGGATATTCGTGAGCTTATCTGGAATAAGCTCACCGATGACTACGAGTTAAAGCTGGGTATCGGCAAGGTATTCTGGGGGGTGACCGAATCGGCGCATTTGGTGGATATAGTTAACCAAAGTGACTCGGTAGAAAGCATTGATGGTGAGCAGAAGCTGGGTCAGCCCATGGTGCAGGTGCTGCTTGAGCGTGAGTGGGGTAATTTAGACCTGTTTGTGTTGCCTTATTTTAGAGAGCGTACTTTTGCCGGTAGTGATGCACGTTTGTCACCGGGTGCCAATTATCAAGATGCTATTTATGAATCTTCGGATGAAGAGAATAATGTAGACCTGGCGGTGCGCTGGTCTCACTATTGGGATGAGTTGGAATATGCGGTTTCAGTATTTCATGGTACTAGTAGAGAGCCCACTCTTGGGCGTGACTTTACAACGGGTGAGTTCTTTCCTTATTACTCTGAAATTACCCAGTTAGGTGTGGAGTTGCAATACCTCAACGAAGGATGGGCATGGAAGTTTGAAGGTGTGGCTCGGGACGGCATGTTGGAAAGTGCGTACTTTGGGCAAGATTTAGGGTTGGATGTTGATTGTTTGACCTGTGTGGCTGGAAGTCCACTTAACTTATATGTAGCTACTGCTGATCACTATTTTGCCACCGCCGCCGGCTTCGAATACACCCAGGTAGGCATTTGGGAGACCCGTATCGACCTTGGTTGGGTAGCAGAGCATATCTACGACTCTCGCCAGGAAAAAGCCAGTTTTGGAGCTTTTGAGCACGATGTGTTGTTGGCCACCCGTTGGGCTGCCAACGATGATGCTGACTCTACTTTGTTAGTCGGTGTGGTATACGACTATGAATATGAAGACTATAGCGTCAGCATAGAGGGTAATACCCGCTTGTTTGATGGTCTTTCAATGGCCGTGGAAGCACGCGTATTTGCCCCTGCCAGCGACGACGTTGCTCAGTATGGTTTCCGCGACGAAGACTTCGTAAAACTCACACTTTCTTACTATCTTTAGTAAATCGGCTATAATTGGCTAAATTTAAGTGAAAGCCTTGAACCCCTTGGGGTTCTAGGCGGTTTCCTTATCTAAATCTTGACATGATTTTCACTTAAACGTATGTTTGAAACAGACGTTTGATTTAAGTTGCATTCATGGCCCATAGTGACACAGTTACCCGAATTCTAGACTCCGCCGAATCCCTCTTTGCAGAGCGTGGTTTTGCCGAGACTTCCTTGCGCAGTATTACTGCCCAGGCGGAGGTGAATCTTGCCGCCGTTAATTACCATTTTGGCTCTAAAAAATCCCTGATTCAGGCGGTGTTTGCACGTTTCTTTACACCGTTTTATCAAATGGTTGAAGCCAGCCTGGATATGCATGAGAAACGCCATCCAGAGGTGATTCTTACGGTTGAAGAAATCCTACGTTTTGTATCTCGTTCCATCTCCAAAGTGAGTGAAGGAGATCGTCGTCGTTTGGCGATTTTTATGCGTCTTTTGGGCTTGGCTTATAATCAGGGGCAAGGTCACCTGCGTAAGTTTTTGCAAAATGAGTATCGCGCGGTATCTGGGCGGGTGATGGACTTAATTGCCAAGGCCACTCCCGAGCTAAAAGATGAAGAGCGATTCTGGCGCATACACTTCATGTTAGGGGCGGCGGCGTTTACCTTGTCTAACATGGAGCATTTACGAGCCATCTTTGAACATGATTTCGATACCCAGTGTACCGAAGAAGATGTAGTAGCGATGTTAATGCCATTCCTGGGTGCGGGTGTTCGCGCTCAATCTGGTTTATAAAATTTCCTTTCTTTGAGTATATTATCCTTATAAAGTAGTCCGTTATTCTAATGGGCTACGTTAAGGAAGTGCTGTGCGTTCTTTGCACATTAATATCAGCGAGCAAACCCTGTCTTTGTTGGACGATGGTCAAGTGTTTAAGCACTTTTCTATCTCGTCTGCCTTAAATGGCATTGGGCAGTCAGAAGGCTCTGGTCAGACTCCCATTGGCCCCCACTATATTCGCGCTAAAATAGGCGAGGGCATGAAGCTCAATACTGTGTTTGTGGGCAGGCGCAATACCGGCGAGATATATGACGCCAGCCTCGCTGCCCAATACCCCTCAAGAGATTGGATTCTTACCCGTATTCTCTGGTTGTGCGGACAAGAGGTGGGTTTTAACCGTCTGGGTAAGGTGGATTCCATGGCCCGTTATATTTACATCCACGGTACACCAGATACCGAGCCCATGGGTGAAGCAAAAAGCCATGGCTGCATACGAATGCGAAATGAAGACGTATTAGAGTTATATAATTGGGTACCTGCCGGGTGTCCTGTGATGATCGTCCAGTCATGAGTTTTGTATAAACTCTATAATTGATTAATAAACCAATTTTAAATAGTGAACTGATCCGTGTTAGCGACCTTTATTACCGACATTCAAGGGCCTCAATTATCCGCCCAAGAAAAGCAGATGCTCACCAGCAAATATTTAGGTGGCATTATTCTATTTACTCGACATTTTGAGTCGGTTGAACAGCTTAAAAACCTTACCCAGGAAATTTCGCAGATTAACAAAAACTTGTTGATCACGGTGGATCATGAAGGGGGTCGAGTGCAAAGATTTCGTGAGGGTTTCACTCGAGTGCCCGCCATGGGTAAATTAGGTGCGCTTTATCAAGCGTCTCCCGTAAAGGCAAAAGAGGCAGCCAAAAGTTGCGCCATCGTGCTGGCCAGTGAATTACTGGAGGTGGGCATTCATCTTACCTATGCGCCGGTTTTAGATATTGATTACGCTCGTAATCAGGTTATAGGTGATAGGGGCTTTTCTATTGAGCCTAAAGTGATTAGTGAGCTAGCTGAGCAATTCATGATGGGCCTTAAAGCAATGAACTTTGCGGTGGTGGGCAAGCATTTCCCGGGTCACGGCTGGGTAAATCTGGATAGTCACGTGGCGTGCCCAGTGGATGAACGCCCGCTTAAGGATATTCAAGATGCGGATATGCAGCCGTTTCAAAATCTGCTGTCTCATATCGAATGGATGATGCCGGCCCATGTGGTGTATAGCCAGGTAGATAAAGAGCCGGCTGGATTCTCAAAGGTTTGGCTGCAAGATATTTTAAGGCAATCATTAAACTATAAAGGACGCATCGTCAGTGATGATTTGTCCATGGCCGGGGCGGCAGTGAAAGGTAACTATTGGCAGCGTGCACAAGCGGCCCTTGAGGCGGGTTGTGATATTTTATTGGCCTGCAACTCAAGTGAGGCATCCATTGAAATTTTAGCGGGTATGGCAGCGGCGGATGTGACGCCCTTGTCTCTTTCTCAATATAAACCCAGTGTTGAGCAAGGCGCCCCGTTAAATGATATCCGTTACCTACAGGCTAAAAAGGCGCTGATTGATATGGAGCTATTGGCATGACCTCTTGGCTTGAATTACTTGAGATTTGGTGGGTGAAGGCCCTGGCTGTGTTTGTACTGGGAATCGTCGTTTATGGCGTGGCTCAGCAGCTTGTGCAAAAACTAAAAACCAAGGCGGGTCATACACGTAATCTATTTGACGATGCGGTGGTGGGGGCGCTGGAAAAGCCTCTCAATTACGGCATCTTGTTGTTTACGGTGTTGGCTGTATTGAATGTATTTGAATTGCAGTTTGAATTGGCCCTTTTACCCGAATCCTCCAGCACAGTGGCTTTGCCTTTTGCAGGTTTGTTTTCCTGGTTTGTATTGCGCCTTATTCGTATCCGCGAAAATCAGATATTAAAAGGGGTGGTGGAAACCAAATCGGATAAAACTACCATTAGCATCATATTTAAACTGCTGCGAATTTCTGTGGTGGTGTTGACCTTGTTAGTAGTGTTTCAAACCCTGGGGATTTCCATCAGCGGTGTCATTGCGTTTGGTGGGGTAGGAGGCGCAGCCATCGCCTTTGCAGCCAAGGATTTATTGGCCAATTTCTTTGGCGGCTTAATGGTGTTTTTAGACAAACCTTTTAAGGTGGGGGACTGGATACGCAGTCCGGATCAAAACATTGAAGGCACGGTAGAGAATATTGGCTGGCGAGTAACTCGTATTCGCACTTTTGATAGGCGCCCCTTGTACGTGCCTAATGCGGTGTTTACGCAAATTAGCATTGAAAACCCGCAACGCATGCACCACAGGCGTATCTATGAAACCATTGGAGTGCGCTACTCGGATTTCTCTCAGGTAGAAGCCATCTGCAAAGACATTGAGCGCATGTTAAAAGATCACGTGGACATCGACAGCGAGCAAACCTTAATGGTGAATTTCAACCGCTTTGCCGATTCCTCGCTGGAGTTTTTTATCTATTGCTTCACCCATACCACTCACTGGCAAACCTTTCATAGAATTAAGCAGGATATCCTGGTGGAGGTTGGGCAGATTATATTGCAGCATGAAGCTGAAATTGCCTTCCCTAGCCACAGTGTCTATATGGAAACGCCTGGGCCGATAGTGGAATAACCAGTTAAAAGTTTTAAGAGAAAATATATGAGTCAACCAACTTTAACTGCCATAATTGGTGGTACCGGTTTAACGCAATACCCAGGTCTTGAAATAGAGCGTGAAGAGTTAATCGATACGCCCCTAGGCGCTCCCAGTGCGCCTTTAGTCTTTGCCTCCTTGCATGGTCAGCCGGTGGTATTTATTGCCCGCCATGGGCATCCTCACAAGTTTCCGCCCAATAAAATCAATTATCGTGCAAATATGCTGGCGTTACAGCAAGTGGGCGTGACTCACATTATTGCGGTAAACGCGGTGGGGGGAATTACGCCTGCCATGGGAGCCGAAGCCATTTGTATTCCTGATCAAATTATCGATTATACCTTTGGCCGTGATGACACCTATTTTGATGGGGTGTACAAACCACTGGATCATGTGGATTTCAGTTATCCCTATGATGGCGCGCTTAGTGAAAAGCTGTTTGCTGCCGCCAATAGTATTAAAGAAAAAGTACAAATGGGAGGTGTGTACGCCGCCACTCAGGGGCCCAGGCTAGAGACAGTGGCCGAAATATTAAGGCTGGAAAAAGATGGTTGTCACGTGGTGGGTATGACCGGTATGCCGGAAGCGGTGTTGGCAAGGGAGCTTAATATTCCCTATGCCTGTATTGCCTTAGTGGTGAATCCAGCCGCTGGCAAAAGTGAAGGGGTGATTACCATGGATGATATATACCTGGCGCTGGAACATGGTGTGAGCAAAGTGCAAAAAATAATTTCGGCTTTTCTGCAGCAAAATTAACGCAGCGTCCATGCTGCACCTGGCTCTGTTAAATCCTTTCATTTAAGACGGAATTTACTTCCGTCTGTTCTTCTTGCTCTTCCAAGGTTTTATTTAACGGGTGTTCCACCGGGATGATGCGGATTAATGCAGCCACATAAGGGTGGTCCAGGTAATGAATCTCTTTGCTGCGCATGCGGCGTTTTTGCTTAAGGCTAATGGTCTCGCTTAAACTGCGCGCTTGTTTGGGGATGTATTGCAACTGAATATCGCTGTGCAAATAGCGGGAAACGTGTATCTCGATAAGCCCTTTTAATTTAGCCTGGCCAAGTGCCAGAACGGAACTTTCAAAATACACTGGCAAGCTGTGTTGGTCTCCATAAACCGGTTGAACCCATTGCACATTGTGCAATATGGGTTGGTTGACTGGGTCAAGTTTATCAATGATTTGGCTCCAGTCCTCGTTAATGTCTTGTTCGATAAAGGCTTGTCCATTGCTGTTTTCGTGGTGTAAGGCCATTACCGCATTCATGCCGGAGGTAGCTAAGGAAAATTGAGCGTCGGTATGTAATTGCAGGGCATCGGCCATTTCCAGCTGCAGCTCTTCAAAGGCAAATGCCTCGTTTAAACTTGAGTCGGGCTTTTGTTGAAAAAATGTCAAATTAACCTGGTACCAACGCGCTTTCTTAACGGATTCTTCCGCTTGTGTATGCCCGCCAAACGCAAGGATGCTTGCGGCAATTAAGATGTAACTAATGTGTTTCATAAATTTCCTGGCACTGACAATAACGCCAATACATTATCAATGGTTTTAAAACGAGATTCAGCGTCGGGCATATCAAAAATAAACTTTAAGGTGTTGGCACCTTCCAGTTTGTAGCTGGCAGGTTTGGTTTGTACCAGTCGCACCATAGTATAAGGGTCAACGGTGGTGGTGCTGCCAAATTCAATGCGCCCCTGTTTGTCACCGGCATCCAATTTTACGATGCCTAGGGTGCTTAACTGAAATTTAAGTTCGGTAACGCGAAACAGGTATTTAACCTGATTGGTTAATAGGCCAAAGCGGTCAATCATCTCAACCTGTAAGTCTCTTAACTCACCTTTGTCTTTGGCGCTACTGATGCGTTTGTAGAGTATTAGGCGGCCGTGAACATCGGGTAAATAATCTTCTGGAATCAAGGCTGGAATTCGTAAGTTGATTTCAGCGCTGTTTTCCAGTGGGCTATCAATGTTGATTTCTTTGCCCGCTTTTATGGCGGCTACGGCTCTGTCTAGTAAATCCATATAGAGGCTAAAGCCCATATTCTGAATCTGACCACTTTGCTCTTCGCCAAGTAATTCACCTGCACCACGAATTTCCAGGTCATGGGTGGCGAGCATGAAGCCGGCGCCTAGGTCCTGGGCATTGCTGATGGCATCCAAGCGCTTTTCAGCGTCTTTACTGACCTTTTTCTCAACAGGGGAAAGTAAATACGCGTAGGCTTGGTGATGGCTGCGCCCAACACGGCCGCGTAACTGGTGGAGCTGCGCCAGGCCAAATTTATCGGCACGCTCGATAATAATGGTATTGGCGTTGGGCACATCTATGCCGGTCTCGATGATGGTGGTGCACAGTAGTACGTTAAATCGTTTATGATAAAAGTCACCCATAACTGATTCTAACTGGCGTTCTGACATCTGGCCGTGGGCCACGCCAATTCTGGCATCGGGAATCAGTTTGGATAATTCCTCGGCGGTTTTTTCAATGGATTTTACTTCGTTGTGCAAATAATACACTTGACCGCCACGCAATATCTCCCTTAGTACGGCTTCTTTGATGAGGTGTTCATCCCATATCTTACTAAAGGTTTTAACCGCTAAACGCCTGGCAGGTGGGGTGGCAATAATGGATAGGTCTCTCACGCCCGACATGGCCATGTTAAGGGTTCTAGGGATAGGGGTGGCGGTCATAGTGAGAATGTCAATCTCGGCACGCAGGGCTTTTACTCGTTCTTTTTGCTGCACCCCAAATCTATGTTCTTCATCTATGATTAACAGGCCAAGATTTTTAAATTTCACATCGGGCTGTAGTAGTTTGTGAGTGCCAATAACAATGTCAGCGCTGCCATCTTCCAGTGCTTGAATAGCCTTGGTTTTGGCTTGACCGGTTTTAAAGCGTGACAGGCTTTCAATCTTTATGGGCCAGTCCGCAAAGCGGTCGCGGAAAGTTTCAAAGTGTTGCTGGGCCAGTAACGTGGTGGGCACCAGTACAGCCACCTGGCGGCCGTTTTGTACGGCCATGAAGGCGGCGCGTAATGCTACCTCGGTTTTACCAAAACCCACATCGCCACATACTAAGCGGTCCATGGGGCGCGGTTTCATCATGTCGGTGATAACGGCGTTGATGCTGGTTTTTTGATCCGGGGTTTCTTCAAACGGAAAGTCGGCAGCAAAAATTTCGTAATCATCCCGCGGAAAATCAAAACTAAAGCCTGGTTTGGCTTCACGCTTAGCGTATACGTCCAATAACTCGGCGGCGGTATCGCGTATTTTTTCCAGTGCTTTACGGCGCTGTACTGACCACTTTTCACTGCCTAATCGGTGAAGTGGTGCCATGTCAGTATCGCTGCCACTGTAGCGACTGATTAAATGTAAAGAAGCCACGGGCACATAAAGCTTGGCGTCGTCGGCATACTCCATCATCACAAACTCTGTGGTCTCACCGTCCAGCTCGATGGTTTGCATGCCGCGATAACGACCAACACCGTGGTCTATATGCACCACGGCAGCCCCCATAGTAAGTTCAGTGAGGTTGCGAATGACATTTTCGCTTTGGTCTTTCTCTTTCTTTTGGCGACGCTGCTGGCGAATGCGCTCACCAAACAATGCATTTTCACTGATGATCCAGGTGTTGCTGTTTCCATTGTAAAAACTGTTTTCTAATGGGGCGGTGGTGATGGCGTATTCAAAATCGGTATCATTGATGTCGCTCCATTCATCTATTATGTGTGGCATTACCCCAATGCGCTGCAGTAATTCCAACAAGGCCTCGCGTCGGCCGGCACTTTCTGCGCAGAAAATAACCGGTGAGGCGTTTTCCATTAAGAAGGTTTCGAGTTTGGCCAGGGGGTGTTCGTGTTTATGGTCAATTTGTAAGTTGGGCAGCTCGGGTTGCGTAAAGTTAAAGCGGCCCGCTTGTTCAGGCAAGGTGTGGCTGTGAACTCGAATTCGGCCGTAGTTTTTAAAGTGAGCAAAACTTTCATTGTCGTTTAAATACAGTTCTTTGGGTGCCAACACCGGGTGGCGTAAATCGTGTCGGCGATCTTCGTATCGGTGTTCAATGTCGCGCCAATTTTGTTGCAGGTTTGATTCGAGCTTTTCATCAAAGATGATTTGGCAATCTTGTGGCAAGTAGTCAAATAGCGTGGCGGTTTCTTCGAAAAATAATGGCAGGTAGTACTCGATGCCGCCTGGAGCAATTTGCTTGGTGACGTCCATGTATAGCGGGGATTGTTTGGGGTCGCAGTCAAAAAAATCAAACCAGCGTTGTTTAAAACAGCGAATGCCGTTTTTATCCAGCGGCACTTCTTTGGCAGGCAGTAATTCAATTTCTTGCACGTTGTCGGTGGAGCGTTGATTTTCCGGGTTAAACCAGCGAATGGTTTCAACTTCGTCATCAAATAACTCTAAGCGAAACGGTTGCTCCGAGCCCATGGGGTAAATGTCTAATATAGCGCCGCGCACACAAAACTCACCGTGTTCAAATACGCTGTCCACTGCCAAATACCCGGAAGAAATTAAATTACCTTTAAGTTGATCCAAATCCAGGGTGTCGCCCACTTTTATGCTGAAGCTGTGGCCCAAAATGTAATTGCTAGGGGGTAGGCGTAGCTGTAAAGCCATGGCTGGTATCACCAGGATACTGTTTTTGGCTTGCGGCAGTTTTACTAGGGTGCTTAGGCGCTCTGAGATAATATCTTGGTGTGGGGAGAAATAATCGTAGGGCAGGGTTTCCCAGTCGGGCAAGTTAAATACCTTGCCATCAAAAAAATAACGAATCTCTTCGCTGAGGCTTAGGCTGTGAGCTCCAGAATTGGCCACCACCAATGTGAGGCCAGAATACTGTTGGGCTGCTTGAGCGATGCTGTGGGCGAGGAGGGAGCCTTGTACTTGACCCCAATTAAGGATATCTCCGGCTTTTTTGGGAATTACTGCGCCTGCCGCCATGTCCTGCCTTACTGTTGGGGAATATGAGAGGGCGTAGTGTACGGTAAGCGCAGTTTGCTGTTAAGCGCGGTAATGACCCTAAATAATGGCTTTTGTGCCATTTATGGTGGTGGTTGGAGAAAATGGTGTGAGTATTACCAATGCCTCGTTGAGCTTGAGGCGCTTTATAGGCATAATATCGCCCAAATTTTTAGACTAAAGATTGAGGAAGTGGCCTGTGAGTCAAGATGTATGTGATGCC
>Ga0209290_1000468_pt1 | contig 29149 bp, 24 predicted proteins | sample EN1Hudsemesocosm_2_FD_184632 | JGI IMG/M metagenome (GOLD analysis project Ga0209290, IMG submission 184632) | Methane-oxidizing microbial communities from mesocosms in the Hudson Canyon - EN10B Hudson Canyon (SPAdes) (version 2) | ecosystem: Environmental > Aquatic > Marine > Cold seeps... | reverse complement strand
TCGGCGGAATTGAAGCTCAAAGGCGTAGCGCATTATTACGCGCAAAATCTGAAATATCTAAAATCGCTAAAACGCGAATAAAGGCGAATCAATTGATTCAGTCAAACGATAGACATGGATCTGTAGAAGAAAAATATGACATGAATGTTCAGGAAAGGAGTCTTAATTGGCTATCATTTGAGCATTTAAAGATCGAAGAGCAATGGATAGATCCCGCATCTGGAGAGTTATTTATGTGGGTGCAACTTTTAATACAAGAATAAAACAAGACTGGCTAATTGTTAGCGTAAGTTAAGATCTCACGATAACAAAAGCCCCCATCTACAAAGAAAGTTGAACCGCTCTTTAATTGATGCCTTCAATTTGCATACTCTATGCTGTCGCTCAAATAATACCCTACGACTAACTCTTCTCCAAAAAACTCAAAAATTGCAAGCGGCTTCTTTTCACCCTAGATAGAGTTAGTTAGGTTCTCCTGATATGCCATTTAAGAGCGTTATGGCTTCGTCATAACTCATATATTTAGCGACAGCGTAAGTTGAGTTTGCCTCTTTAAAAGCATTGTGAATAATACTATTAAAGTCAGAAGCTTGTATTTTGGGAATTGTAGGATCGATTCCGAGAGATTCTATTAAAGCTTTTACTTCTGAAATGAATTTTTCTGCAAGAGCTTGTTCACTATCATTATCAGAACCAAGGCCCAAAATTCTTGCCAGTTCGGCCATTCGCTGTTCACAGGCAACTTTATTAAATTCAAGAACATATGGCAGAACTTTAGCATTGGAAAGACCGTGAGGGAGCCTGTACTTTGCACCAAGCTGATGGGCAAAAGCATGGACATAACCCAAGCCCGCTATATTGATCGTTAAGCCTCCGTAGTAAGAAGCCAGGGCCATTTTCTCTCTTGCCTTCATATTATTACCGCGCTTGAATACCAGCGGCAGATTTTCGAATACCATCTGAATACCGGAGCGGGCATAAAAATCTGACTCTTCATTCGCCATGCCGCTCAAATACGCTTCAATCAAATGCGTCAAAGCATCCATACCTGTTGCCGCTGTAATTGAGGAAGGCAGGCCTTTCATCAAGTCTGGGTCTAGTGCCGCAACTAATGGGACTAATTTTGTATCAATAATCAGTTCTTTTTTATGGGTCTGGGCATCCGAAATGACTGCGCCGATAGTTGCTTCAGAGCCTGTACCAGCCGTTGTGGGAATGGCAAAAAAAGGTGCAGAGGGTTTTCGTCCTTTTAGAATACCGACTAGCTCTGTAGGCTCAACGTCATTACTTGCTGCTAATGCGATGACTTTTGCTGCGTCAATAGAGGACCCTCCCCCTACAGCCATGACAGCATCACAAGACTCTTTACGGTATTGGCATAGGCCACGTTCTACTACACTAAATGTAGGATCAGGCTCAACCCCTGTATATAAGCTATATGCCATTGCTGATGCATCAAGCTGTTTTAATATAGGGTTAAGGATGCCTAAATCAAATAAACCTTGATCGGTAACGATAAGTACCTTTTTTAAGCCAAACTGAGCGACTGATTCGCACAATCTAATCGAGGCGCCCTTACTCATAAAAATAGTGGGCTTCGGTATATTCAATAAATAAGTAACGGCTTTTAAGCCAGTTACATACCCTTTACCAACTACCTGATTCTTAAAGCGAGACAGTTTTAGGGTATTAATAATTCTTGACTCGATATCATCGATTACTTTAGGGACTTTCATAAGGCAACCTCAGCTTATTTAAACTAGCGAGAATTTTATGGGATACCCTAATAGTAGCTTGCTTGTGTATTTCTGCCATATAGGCAGAAATATACAAGCAAGCTATGATTAATTCGGAAGTATCACAGGATCGCCAATTTCAAGCTCAATAGATTTATTTAAAAAGACCTCGATACCGTCAACGCTAACTTCATAATCACCAGGTTGAGCAATAGGATTTCCAGAGATAGAAACTCTGGCTATAACTGAAGCTATTTTAGTTTGGGATAACTTGGCCATTGGCCCCATTGATTTAGAGTCATCTAAAACAATCGTAAACGGTAATTCAGCTACTCGATGACGACTTGCAGCGAGAGGGATATTTAATGCCCCATCAAGTTTCTGATCCATTTTTGCAAATACAAATACTGTGTCATCAGGTTTTAGTTGCTCGAATAATGAAGCCGCTAAACCTACAGAAACTGTAATTCTAGCTCGTTTATCAGTGTCTTCAATCTCCAAGGTTTCAGATTCAATACCAAGTTCAGATTGAGCTCGCGCAATACCCGCTAGTATTGATTGTTTCGAAGAGTGATCGGGTGCACTAGTCAAAATTCGCTGCCAATAGCCGATAGCTGAATCAAAATCATTTAAACCGTAAGCATGTATTGCAAGCAAACCGAGTGAATTTGACTCATCCTTATTTAAAGCGAATGCACGATCAATTGTAGCTTGGACCGTTGAATTTAACCTGCCTTGAGATTGATAATATTGAGCTTGTGCCAATAGGCCATAAACGGGCGCACTATTGCGTTCATTTTTTTCTAGCAAGCGAATAATGTGAGAGTAGGCCTCTGCTGAGAGATTGAAACGCTCAGAACTCATCGCTGATCGAGCCAATAGACCCCATCCTTCAAGGTTATCAGGCGCTTCTAATAACTTGGCATGTAACTGGGAGAGCAAGCCACTCATATCCCCGGATTGTGCAGCCTCTCTAGCCTTGTCTAATTCATCTGCATCAAAACCCATGGCAAGTTGCTGTTCAACCTGCTGGTATTCACCTAGCTCTGAATAGGTAAAATAGCTCATGGATACAACAAACAAAGAACAGAACGTAAGCGATGCTAACATTGCGCCGCTGAGATTTTTCTCATTTTTGGATGCACTGTCACCTGGGTTTGTAGCGCCGCTTGCTTGCATGTCGACATCATACAAAAGAGATTGTTCAAGTTCAGATGTTAACTCCTCCAAGGTATCTTCACTGATATTTCCAGCTGAATATTCATATTCAATTTCTGAAAGGCGATCTTTAAATATCGCAATATTTTGTGCTTGGCGTTGTTCTTCTAACTGTGTGTGCTTATTGCCTGATTTCTGAAGCCTAGCTTTACGTGAGAATGTAATTGCCGGGATTGTTATAATTAAGACGGCAAACAATGAAAGCCCGATTGTCGTCAGCCAAAAATAATTCATGCATCATTCTCTTTATCATTTATATAGCTAGAAAGGAGTTTCTCAACTTTTTTATGCTCAGAACTAGAGCAAGTATCATCAGGTACGTGTTGTTTGTGAGTGCTCTCTTTTTTACCAGACTTATGCTTAACAAAAATCAAGATAGAAATTAGACCCAGCAATACAAGTATCCAGGGCCCAAACCAAAGTAGAAATGTTACTGAATTAACCTTGGGTTTGTAAGTGACAAAGTCACCAAAGCGATCAGTCATGAAGTCTATAATCTCATTACGACCCTTTCCTTCTTCTAATAAACGATGAACTTCTCTACGCATATCTGTAGCAATAGGCGCATTGGAATCAGCTATATCTTGATTCTGGCACTTAGGACAACGTAGCTCTTTTGTCAGTTCAAGATATGCCTGGCGATTTTCTTCAGACTTGAATGTATAGAGATCAATATTTGCGTATGCCTTAAATGGCCCTAATACAAACAGCAAAAAATTAATAAGTAGCCAAAACTTTATATTCATCATGATTTCTTATTTTGTAATTTTAAAAGGAGCGGTTCAAGAGTGTTAAGCCAGAGTTTCTCATTTACCACGCCAACATGGCGATAACGAATATAGCCAAACTGATCAATAACATAGGTTTCAGGCGCACCATATACACCCAAATCAAAACCGAGCTTACCGAGGGGGTCGAAAATATTAAAACGATAAGGATTACCGAGTCTTTTAAGCCATTTAATCGCTTCTGGACGTTCATCTTTATAGTTTAATCCAATAATAGGAACCCCTTTATTTGCCAACGCAACTAAATAGTCATGTTCGGCGCGACAAGATGGGCACCAAGTTGCCCAAACATTCAGTAAAATAACTTTGCCTGTTAGCTCTCTTTCTGTGATTAATCGCTCAGCATTAATAAGCTCTGGAAGCGCAAAAGCAGGCATAGGTTCATTAAGTCTTGCCGTTTCGAGCTTTGTAGGATCTTTACCTATAGCTGTAAACAATATAAAACCTAGCCCTACAGTCAATAGTAAAGGGGTAATATAAATCCAGCGTTTACTCATATATTTTCTCTTTAAGCATATGTGTTAAAAGCAAGCTATTATTAGTGCTCGTTGGTTCAAAGCGTCCATTTTCTAGACAGTTTGAGTAACCTTGTGCAATTTACGCAAGCGGTATCGCTTGTCACTAATAGCAAGTAAGCCCCCAAACGCCATTACCATTGCGCCTAACCAGATCCAACGAACGAAGGGTTTTATTTGTATGCGTACTGCCCACGCACCAGAATCAAGTGGTTCACCAAGCGCAATGTACAAGTCTCTAAATAGGCCTGCATCGATACCCGCTTCTGTCATAGGGCTACCACTAGAAAGATAGATGCGCTTTTCAGGGTAAAGCATGGCCACTTCATCGCCATCCATGTCCGTCACTCTAATTTCAGCCTGATCAGCATTGAAATTTGCGCCCTGATATGAAGATAAACTAATGAAGTCAAAGTTATATTCTGCCACGCTGATTTTTTCACCTGGAGACATACGCAGATCGCGCTCTTCAGATTCAATAGAAACCAAGGTTGTACCCAAAATCATACAAGCAAAACCAAGGTGCCCTAGTACCATGCCGTAATATGAACGGCGTAAACGACTTAGGCCAAATAAATAGCCTTGTCGTCTTTTAGATTTGTTAGCCATGTCTTTGATCGTAACGCCGACAATCCATGTAGCTAACAACAAAGCAAAGAATGCGGCAAAGTGAAATTCTTGAAAGAGAATAAATGGGCATAAAATAGCCACTATCACAGAGCCGAAAGCGACCCACCTGAGCTGTTCAATTAATAATGAGGGCTGTGTGTTTTTCCACCGACTAATCATACCAAAGCCAAGTACAACGGCCAGTATAGACATAAGCGGTGCAAACACAGCGTTAAAGTAAGGGGGTCCAATAGAGAGTTTGCCTGCTCCGAGAAAATCGAGTACGAGTGGGTATAAAGTCCCCATCATCACGGTAACCCAGGCAACAACCAGAAGTAGATTGTTGATTAATAAGAAAGTTTCTCGCGAAAACATGCCAAACTGCACGCGACTTCTCACTTGAGGAGCCCTAATTGCATACAAGCTCAATGAGCAGACTATAGTGATGCCTAATAAACCGAGGACAAATTGGCCCCGTGCCGGATCTGAGGCAAAAGCATGAACCGATGTTAAAACACCTGAACGGACAAGAAATGTACCAAGCAAGCTTAAAGAAAATGCACAGATTGCGAGCAATACTGTCCAGCTTTTAAAAACACCACGTTTTTCGGTAGCCGCTAATGTATGTATCAATGCTGTTCCGACAAGCCACGGCATAAATGAAGCATTCTCCACAGGGTCCCAAAACCACCAACCGCCCCAACCTAGCTCGTAATATGCCCACCAACTGCCAAGCGCAATGCCCAGTGTTAGAAACGCCCAAGCAACAGTTGTCCAAGGCCTGGACCATCTTGCCCAGGCCGTGTCTAAACGTCCACTTAGTAATGCAGCAATAGCAAAGGAAAATACAACAGAGAAGCCAACATACCCCATATAAAGCATGGGAGGATGAACGATTAAGCCAAAATCTTGTAATAGTGGATTAAGGTCTGCACCTTCTGCAGGAAATTGAGGTAGATAACGATCAAAAGGGTTTGAAGTCAGGAGTATAAATAGTAGAAAGCCGACGCCAATCATCCCCATTATAGAGAGTACACGTGCCAGCATATCAAGTGGCAGCTGACGACTAAACAAAACTACCGCGCTTGTCCACCCCGATAGTATTAAGGCCCACAATAACAATGAGCCTTCATGCCCCCCCCAAATAGCACTTACTTTATATTGGATAGGTAATAAACTATTCGAATGATTAGCGACATACTGAACACTAAAATCGTCATGTACAAATGCATAACCAAGACAGATAAAACTAATCAATATAAAAACAAATTGCCCGCACGCGAGAGGGCGAGACATGCTCATGAGTATGTCACTTTTATGGATCGTACCCCACATGGGCACAATAGATAAAAGAAAACCAATAAATAGGGCAAGTATTAATGCAAAGTGACCAATTTCGGGCATCATCATTTATTTAGCCTTTTCATAAGTTGAAGTCCCGATTTTTGACTCGCCCGAGCTGACAGCTTTAGCCTTTTCTAAGGCATCTGCAACTTCAGGCGGCATATAGTTTTCGTCATGCTTTGCCAATACTTCATCAGCAACTAAAACACGTTGATCATTGATCCGCCCAAGCGCCACAATCCCCTGACCTTCTCTAAAAAGATCCGGCAAGATACCTGTATATTCAACAGACACATTTGCGTGATGATCGGTCAGCAAAAATATATTTTTTAGACTATCTGGGTCACGTTTAACGCTACCTTCAACGACCATTCCACCCGCTCTTATACGTGCGCCAACAGGCGCTTCACCGTTTGATATTTGCGTCGGATTATAAAATAGATTGATATTTTCCGTCAGAGCATACATCGCAAGACCAATGACAGAGCTAAACCCGATGAGCAAAAATACTATTAATATAAGACGCTGTTTTCTTTTGGGATTCATGAAATCTACTTACTCGTTAATGAATTTGTAACTATAGCTTTGGTGTACGCTAATCAATCAGCCTGAGGGATAACTTTGCTAGTGGTCGTCGGCTTGCTTTTACCCCTTCTGTGAAGCTGAGATAACTCACGTAATATTGATTTACGGCTCATATATGGCTGTAGAAAGGCTAAAATAAAAATACAAAATCCCATGCCATAAGAAAGCCAAACATACGTGGCATGCCCCCCCATTGCAAAGAATTCAGATAGACTTTCAAAGTTCAAATTTAGTACTCCACTAATCACTCGAAGTCTTACGATTAACTATAAAAAACTTTAGTTAGCATAAGAGTTTAACTCTTTTAATATGAATATTTACTTAGCGCCGGATGAATAATTCGAAACAATTGATTGTACCCATTTAGTGCGTTTCTCTCTTATAAGAATTTCATTACGCATGCGCATTAAAATTAATGCACCAAAAAAACAATAAATGCCAATGATCATGACCAATAATGGCAACCACATTTCGGGCACCATAGCGGGTTTCTCAGTTAGTTTGAAGGTTGCAGGTTGGTGTAAAGTGTTCCACCAGTCAACTGAATATTTAATGATAGGAATGTTCACGACACCAACCAGCACAAGGATTGAACTGGCCCGTGCAGACATGCTGATATCCTCAATCGCGGTTCTAAGAGAAATAACACCGAAATACAAAAATAACAAAATGAGCATTGCGGTGAGTCTTGCATCCCAAACCCACCAAGTTCCCCAAGTAGGCTTTCCCCACACGGCACCTGTAAAAAGCGCTAAAAATGTAAATGCTGCACCCACTGGTGCCGCAGACGAAATGAATATGTCAGCAATTTTCATTTTCCATACAAGCCCGACAATAGCAGAAGCTGCCATCATCATATAACAGGATTGCGCTAGTATAGCGCTAGGAACATGAAGGTAAATAATTCGAAAGCTATGACCCTGCTGGTAATCTTGAGGAGCAAAAACAAGCCCCCAAATTGTACCGGTGAGGATAAGCAAGACACCTAACCATAAAAACCAAGGTAGTAACTTTTCAGCGATGTCATAAAACCACTTGGGTGAACCAAGTTTATGGAAGAAAGTCCAATTCATCAGAAACGTATATCACTCATAAAAATCATAGTATTGAAGCACGAATGAATGATCAGTTTGATACACTCATTTTTAAAGCCGCTGCGGTGGCAAAAGGCGATAAGGTCAGCGCTAAAACTAGCATCATCCCCATAATGGCCAAATGCCCCATTATTGGCAGCCCATCAATACTTGCTTGTACCGTACCACTTCCGAAAATTAAAACAGGAATTGTTAAGGGCAAAACAAGCAAAGAAACCAATACGCCACCTGAACGTAAGCTTACCGTCAAAGCAGCACCAATTCCACCTATAAGACTGATAACTGGCGTGCCCATGACTAAGGTCAGTAACATCACAGGCAGGTGCTCAGGTGGTAAATGCAACATCAATGCAAGAAAGGGAGACATCAAAATCAAGGGTAAACCGGTTAAGCTCCAATGCGCCAAAGACTTCACAAGCAGTAATAAATAAAGAGGCTCTGGGCAAAGTACAAGTTGCTCAAGAGATCCGTCGTCATAATCTGATTGAAATAAACGGTCCAGCGACAACATAGTAGATAGAAGCGCGGCGACCCACACTAAACCGACAGACGCCATCTTTAAAAATTCTGGCTCAGGACTTACCCCCAAAGGAAACAGCACAATAACGATAGCAAAAAATACTAAGGGATTAATTAACGCTTGCCTATGCCTAAACGCTGTTAGTAGCTCTCGTTTTAAAACATGCATTAGAACTGCAGAAAGCGATCGAGATGAAGTAGAGTCATTCATGTTCAGTTACTTCGCAAATATCAGTCTCGCACTCAAATATAGTAGGGGTACCATTCAAAGATAGTATTCGAAGATTGGGCATTGAAAGCTCATGATGTGTGGTTAATATAATAGTAACCCCACTCTTTGCCTTTTTAGCTAAAAGCTTTTCAAACTGAGCAACACCTTGTTTATCAATAGCTGTAAATATTTCATCAAGAATCCAGAGTCGAGCATTTGATAAATATAAGCGAGCAAGGGAAACTCTGCGTTGCTGTCCAGCCGACAAGTTGCGGCACAAAACATATTCGTACCCAGATAAACCAACTTGTTCAAGAGCCATAAATAGATCCGACTCATTAAATGTTTGCTGTAGACCCATTAAATAACGCAAATTTTCAAGCGGACTTAGGCTGAGTTTAATTGCAGATTTGTGACCAATAAACAGTAGCTCGCTTTGGAATAACGTACTGTTTCGACTCAATAAATCGTTTTTCCAAAGAACCTGACCATCATAAGATGAAAATAAACCGCTTAAGATGCGTAAAAGAGTTGTCTTCCCTGCACCATTAGGACCTTCCAACTGAACGATATCACCAACTTTAAACTGGTAATTTAAATCAGAAAACAGTAAACGGTCATCTCGCTCACAGTCCATATTCAAAATTTCAAGTACGGGGTTTCCCATAAAGACTCGTTACTAAAGCGCTATTGATACAAAACAGCATATTATGCATGTAATTTGTGGCGTTATTATAACTGTATAAAATTATTTGGATATAAGTAAGCAAGTGATTGTACCTTAAAAAAAATCCATATACTCAATAGAACCTATCATCCACTTTTTAAACTCAACAAAAAAGGCCTGATAGTTTGCGCTATCAAGCCTTTGTTTTTTAAGTATTAACTATTTACTCAGGCGTGCCACACTCTGAATTTGTTGGATCAGTTGCGCAGCGAATTTTCCATAACATTTTAAGCGCTTTTGGATGATGTACGCCCTCAGCCTTAAGTGCTAATCGGATCTCTCGCTTAAACTTGTTTATTTCAGCTTTAGTCTTCTCGTTTGTTTTGATCCAGTATTTTGCAGGAATCTCAGCTTCTGCATCATTAACCATTTTATTAATATCTGGAATTCTACCTAATACGTATTCACGCATGTTCTGACCAAAATCAGCAGGGAATCGATCTTTGTGAGTGATCATCTGCATCATACCGTAAAGAAGTTTCTCATCAATGATACCGCCTTTTTCACCTAAACCGTGGTAAAGCTCAAAAACGTTATATCCCAATGCAACCATCGGTAAGATATCGATATTACCGTTATTAAACTGGCCAGAGAAAGTTGTTAACGATGTGCCAACCGGAGATGCGCCAACCATATTAGCCAGTTTTAATGACTGAGGATCTTCATTCAAAACCGATATTTTCTTACCGCTAAAATTCTCGACTGAATTTATTTTTTTATCGTTAACAAACAGATAAACAGAACCAACAGGCAAAGTACCGACCATTTCGTAATTACCATTAGTCAGCAACTTCCCAACTTTAGGATTGGTCAGAGCCTTAAGAACAACACCTAATTGCTTCTCGGACGTAATACCACCAATCGCATCAAGAGTTCCGCCGAATGGTACATAAGGACCACTCAAAATAGATGTCAAAAATGTCGCATCACAGACACCTGCTTTAAAATCATTAGACGCTACCTTTTCATCAGTATAGGCTTCAATCTGGATATCTAAGCCCCATTTAATGCCTTTCGCCTTTAAATCTGAAAAGAAGGTTATCGCAGGGCCGCCCTTTCCAACGGGGTCATACATACAAAACTTTTTGACTTCTAATGCTGCAAAAACACTAGAGCTCATGATAGTTAAAACAAGTGATAAAGCTATTTGACGGATCGTCATTAATTATTCCTCAATACTCTGTATAAAATTAACAGAGCGAATAATAACAGAGCTGTTTTCGAAAAGAGACACAGAATTAGACCGTCGGTCACATTTTTGACAAAAAGGTCTTTCCCATTTAATGTAGGTCAATAAAATCAATAACTTATAATTCCGCCAAATAAAATATATTTTATCTCTATCACCGTGCAAATATTCGCAATGCCTAAAGTAGGTTCAATCAAGCAAATTCCATGCTTAATTTAGCAAGAAAAATGATCAATTAAGTAAGCTCTATGCTTAATTGAACAAGTTAAGGCTCATAAACCGTTCTTCCTACAAGAAAGTACGAGTGCCCATAACTCAGAAAAGTCATTCACAACAACATCTGGTTTATACGGGTATCTTTTGGTGCCCGGAAAAATCTTGTTGAGCCATGGCTGGTCCCATAATGCACCGTTAAAAAAAACACTAGTAATACCCGCTGACTTCGAAGCGATTACATCTGTCGTACTATCACCAATATACCAAACATCTTTACTCACATCGCAGCCCAAATTTTCACACGCTTTAATAATTTGATCAGTATGCGGCTTACGTTTATCGGTATCATCGCCGCATACTTCAGTGTCAAAAAAGTGCGACCATCCCTCGCCATCAATTGTTGTTACCTCATGCACAAAGAACTCTCTATCTCGATTGGTAATTACACCGACTATTAACCCTAATTTTCGAAGCCCTTCAAGTACACACGCTACCTGAGGCTCAAACGGCAAGGCTGTTCCATAATAATTTCTGTAATGACGATTAAAGCCAAGATGTGCTCTCTGTTTCGCTTCTTGATTATCGCCAAATAAAACCTCAAAGATATCTGTACGAGATATTTTCCTATCTAACTTAACTTTAGGGTGAAGGCTTAAGTTCTCACGCACATATTCTACTAACTTTAAGTCCTCTGGCGATTTACTTTTAGATGGCGGCACCAGAAATTCCAGCAATCCCATTAGACGTATTTCTTTTAACATATCATCGACCGCGTGATACATGGCATCGAGGGTGTCCACTAAAGTGGCATGCCAGTCAAAAAGAATAATCTTTGGTTTGGTTAAGCTGACTACAGCTGGGTGCCAGTCAGGTTCATCTCTTTTCGGAGGTGGCTCAGGCAGTGGTAGCCTAGGAGGACGTGTGATATCAATCACTGCCCCCATCAAGTCGGTTTCAGTCACGCTCTTATGCATTAAATCCAATATACCGTCAAAATCGTCAACTACATGATGCGGTTTATGGCGCTCTGCATCTGTAGGCGAAAACATGCTATCGAACCAATCATTTTCCCAACGCGCACCGTTATAAAAAATTGAAGTTAAGCCGGCTCTGCTTGCTGTCATCATATCCGTAACACTGTCACCCACGTACCAGACATGCTCATTTACGTAACCGAGCGCTACCATCGAGGCCTGTAAAAGCCCATCAGGCTCTGGTTTATATTCTCGCGCCTCATCTCCACATAGCGTAATATCGAAAATATCCTGCCATCTACCTGAATCAACCCACAACAGCTCATCTGCCAAAAACTCTCTACTACGATTAGTTACAACGCCAAGTTTGATCCCTACACGCTTCAAGTAAGTTAAGTAGTCAAAAATACCCTTTTGAAAAGGTGTAACTGACCCATAATGTCGACGATAGATATTGTTGTAAGCTTTATGGGCGATATCTTTAGCAACGACATTATCGTCGAACAAAGCGTCAAATATGTCAGTCCGAGAGATACGTCTTTCTGATAACACGCGGGGATGTAAATGACGAAAGATCCTTATATACCGGATAAGTTTTTCATCATTTTCTGTTTTTGCCTGGTCTTCTGGCGTGAGATGCTCAAGTAAGCCCAGCTCTTCGAGCTGCGGCAGCATTTCTTCAATTGTGGCATACATGGCATCAAGCGTATTGACAAGTGTGCCATGCCAATCAAATAAAATAAGCTTAGGTACTGGCGTAAAACTTGAATCCATCATTAATCCTCAACACCGAGCATTGATTTTAAGAAAGTATAGTTGAGACAGTCATTTACTGCTCAACAATTGATCAACCCAGTCTTTAAGATTCCCCCTAATAAAGGAGGCCAAATAACCATAGAAACAGAGATATGCGTTAAAACCAACAAGCATTAAGGAAATCCTAATAGTATGAATAGTTCTATAAAGCGACGACCGATTTAGCATATAACGCGTATACTTAAGGTGTCGGTATTAATTGAAAACCACAAAATAATCTGTTTTTGGGTTTTATCTCTAAATAAGTAGTTGGGGTGGAATATGAAACGTTTATATTATTTAAGTCCGTCAATCGATAGCGCAGAACTTGTCTCCAAAGACCTTCATGAACAAGGTGTAACAGACTGGCATTTTCACATCCTGAGCAAGGATGAATCAGGTTTATTCAGTCATCATCTACATTCAGCCAATACCTTTCAGCGCACAGACTTCATAAGGTTCGTTGAAAGAGGCTTATTATCCGGTGGGATTATCGGTCTTTTCTTTTCGATTCCATTTGCATATATAGAAGCTTTCACGCTTAACGCCTGGCTGACGATCACCTTTTTTAGTGTATTGTTTGGTGCTTGGTGTGGTGGCGTGGGTGGAATATCTCAAGAAAACTATAAAATTCAGAAATTCCATAAACAAATTTCTGAAGGCAAATTTCTTGTAATGGTAGATGTCAGAAGAAAAGATGAGCAACGCATTCAATGCATAATGGCTGTACGCCACCCTGAGGCGGAATTGCAGGGACAAAGCTCAACATTTACAAATCCATTTGCTAAAAATGAAATGGATCATATACCCATCAAGTACTAGGTCGTTAATAGGGGCGTCACGAAGGCTTAATGAATTAAGCCGCACGCTCCCCACGTGCTTTTGGATTCTTAATCTGACTGCACTTTGTTCAAGCTGGCATTTTTCTTCGTCGTTAATGCGCCTCCTACGTCTAGCCTCCAAGCAAGCGGAAACTTACCGCATTGTCGCTAGTAAAATCATCACCTTCAGCTTCTACAGCAGCAGAAATGAGAAAAATTGCTAAAATGATTAAGAAAAATATTGAATTCTCTATGACAATAATCTTAATTTAATTTTTTTGGCGCTTTAACCTACTCACTAGATGCTGTTTGCGCTTTGATTTGCTAACCTTAACGATTTTTTTGAAGCACATAATTCTTTCAAGGCATTAAGTACATAAAATGAGCAAAGCAGCAACAAAACCAGCCCCCGTGAAATCCACTCACACACCTATGATGCAGCAGTTCTTTAGAATAAAAAAAGAACACCCCAATGAGTTAGTGTTTTATCGTATGGGTGACTTCTATGAAATGTTTTATGACGATGCTAAAAAAGCTTCACAGATTCTGGATATCACGCTCACCGCTCGCGGAAAATCCGGGGGCGACCCTATCCCTATGGCGGGCATTCCTTTTCATGCAGCCGAAAATTACATTGCTAAGCTGGTTCGTACCGGTATATCTGTTGCAGTGTGTGAACAAACGGGTGACCCGGCTACAAGTAAAGGCCCTGTTGAAAGAAAGGTAATGCGCATTGTCACACCGGGCACATTAACAGATGAAGCTTTTTTGGATGCCCGTCGAGACAACCTATTATGCGCCGTAGACTTCAATCAGGAAGATCAATTCGGCATTGCTTACATTGATCTAAGTGGGGGCCGATTCTGTATTAGTGAAGTTAACAGCATCACTGAAATGTTAAGTGAATTACAGCGTATTCAGCCAGCAGAGATTTTGATCAGTGACGAGTTTCCATATGAAACCAGTCTAGAGGGATTTACGGGAATCCGTCGTCAAGCTCCCTGGTTATTTGATATAGAAAGCGCCAACCAACTTCTAACTCAACAGTTTAAAACGAAAGATCTGAGCGGCTTTGGCTGTGAAAATATGCACCTTGCGATTCAGGCTGCAGGCTGTTTGTTACAATATGCTAAAGACACTCAAAGAAATCAGCTTCCACATATTACCAAACTCAGTAAAGAGTCACGAAGCAATTGCATTGTTCTAGATGCAGCAAGTAGAAAGAATCTGGAAATTGATGTCAACTTATCAGGTGATACCAGTAATACACTTGCATGGGTTATGGATGCCTGTAAAACAGCAATGGGTAGCCGTCTGATGCGGCGCTGGCTTAATCAGCCCTTACGAGACAAGCAAGTCATCGAGGGCCGGCAGAATGCGATTGCCGAGCTTTTAGATAATTACCAGTATGATTCAATACAAGACTTGCTTAGACAAACTGGTGATATAGAACGAATTTTATCTAGGGTCGCCCTTCGGTCTGCTAGACCACGTGACCTATCTAGGTTGCGTGATACTTTGACTTTACTTCCCGCTGTTCAAAGTGAAATCAAAAACCTCAATTCCACAGGCATTAATAATATAAGTCAAAATATTGCAGAGCACCCTGATACCTGCGATCTACTGGACAGAGCCATCATTGACAACCCGCCTGTAGTTATTCGAGATGGTGGTGTAATTAAAGACGGTTTTGACGCCGAACTCGATGACTTACGAAATATAAGCGAAAATGCGGGTCAATTTCTCATTGATTTAGAAACACAAGAGCGCGAAAAAACAGGCCTTTCAACACTCAAGGTTGGATACAACAGAGTACATGGTTACTTTATTGAGATCAGTAAAGCGCAATCAGATAAAGCACCTGATGCATACATTCGTCGACAAACCCTTAAAAATGCTGAACGTTTTATTACGCCTGAGCTAAAGGCATTCGAAGATAAAGCGCTAAGCAGTAAAAGTCGTGCCTTGAGTCGTGAAAAAGCATTATATGAAGGTATTATTGACCAACTTAATTTAGTATTAAGCCGACTACAAGCTTGCGCTCAAGGGCTGTCAGAGCTGGATGTCTTAGCTAATTTTGCTGAACGCGCACAAACCTTAAATTTAAATAGACCAGACTTTACCGATGAGAACAAGATCCTGATTGAAGAAGGTCGTCATCTTATTGTCGAACAACTCAGTTCTGCCCCTTTTGTGCCTAATGACTTAATGTTAGATCATCAGCGTAAGATGCTCATCATTACCGGCCCAAACATGGGTGGTAAATCTACCTATATGAGGCAGGTTGCTTTGATTGTACTCTTAGCGGGAACCGGGAGCTTTATTCCAGCCGCGAGAGCGACCCTTGGCCAAGTAGATCAAATATTTACACGTATGGGCAGTTCAGATGACACTGCCGGTGGTCGATCTACTTTTATGGTTGAAATGACAGAAACCGCCAATATTTTAAATAATGCCACAGAGCACAGCCTGGTATTGATGGATGAGGTCGGGCGAGGCACGAGCACTTTTGATGGCTTGTCTTTGGCGTGGTCAAGCGCTGAGCATTTAGCAAAACACATTAAAGCATATAGCCTGTTTGCGACGCATTACTTTGAAATGACTCAATTGGTTGATGAAATACCAACAACGGCTAATGTTCATCTCAGTGCAACAGAACATAACGACCGCATAATATTCTTACATAATGTATTAGAAGGTGCAGCCAGTCAAAGTTATGGTTTACAGGTTGCCAAACTTGCAGGCGTGCCAGATGCAGTCATTAAAAACGCGAAAACACAACTTGCTAAACTTGAAGAAAATGATCATCAGATGCCGGTACTAAATATAAGCACCACACCGGACCCTAAACCGAGTTCAGGAAGTGCGTTTCAGAATGATTTTTTCGCACAGACACCTTCAGACTTTGAAGTCGCTTTTAAGGGCTTAAAACTTGATGAACTGTCTCCCAAGCAAGCTTTAGATGCTTTATATACGCTTAATGAATTATTATGAGCGTTTAAACTTGAACAGAGTCACATCTATCATTAAAATACCACGCATTAAAATTCTTATAGACTTTAAAACCGGAAACACGCTATGACTTTTGTAGTAACAGATAATTGCGTCAAATGTAAATACACTGACTGTGTAGAAGTTTGTCCTGTAGATTGCTTTTATGAAGGCCCTAACTTTTTGGTCATAGATCCAGATGAGTGTATTGATTGCGCTCTATGCGAACCAGAATGCCCTGCAGATGCTATTTTCTCAGAAGATGAGCTTCCGGCTGATCAAGTTAAATACATCGAAGTGAATGCAGAGCTTAGTCAGACCTGGCCTTGTATCACCGAACAAAAAGACCCGCTACCAGATGCGAAAGAGTGGGATGGTGTACCAAATAAATTTGAGCACCTTGAAAAATAAAGCACACTAGTTTTTTGCCTGGCCTGAGTGGAAACTTTCTAATCAGGCTAGAAACTCTCTTCTAGGCAAGGTTTGATTTCAAGCAATAGCTCTAACTTCTTTATAGCTTATGCCTTCCCTACATTGCTTACACAAATATTTAGCCTGACCTCGCATAACCTTGTTATGCCTGATTATAGATAAACAATGCTCTACCTCAGAACACTGACATAAATATATATATTGATCCTTTTTACTTTGCTGTACTTCAAATCTATGTGTAACGACAGGTTCAAGCTTATATAATTCCAGCATAACAGATTGCCATTCACGGCCATGCGGTCTTATCTTTTTCCCAAGTTCATTTTTAAATCCATAAATAGCATGTACTACAAGATGCGCACATTCATGTGGCGCTACCTGATCTATGAACGCTTCGCCATATTTTTCTAAAAGATAAGGGTTAAACCTCAATAGAGGTAATTTAGAAGAAAGTATCGAATTTTGGTAGCGAATCTGACCAGCTGCCCGACCTCTTATGTTAATTTGAATCGGCTGATATTCAAATTTCCGCCGGTAACGCTCTTCAGCCAATGCCAAGCATTGCTCAACCTTGTTTTCCAATAAACTAACAAGAACATTGCTTTTTGATATTAGTGTCACTTATAAAGTTTTCCATTTTGATAATTGTGATTCAATATAGCATTTAGGGTAACATGCGCACCTCAAATCATTAACTTTCGATCAAATTTATTGGGTAATATTCATGTATGAACTAAGCCTTACTTATATTTGCATATTAGTCGTAATGGGCTTTCTAGCTGGCATCATTAATACAATGGCGGGTGGCGGCTCCAATCTTACTATACCTGCCTTAATGGTTCTGGGTTTACCAGCAGATATCGCAAACGCCACAAATCGCGTTAGTGTTTTTTTTCAGTCCTTCACAGCGGCAAAAGGCTTTAAAAAACACGGAAAACTCGATATACCCGATTTAAAAATGGTTGTTAGCATGACGTTAATTGGCGGTGTGGTTGGCGCTGCTTTTGCCTCATATATGCCAGCAGAGTATCTCAAGCCAACCTTATTGAGCGCCATGATCATTATGGCTGGCATTATACTTTTTAAACCCTCTGCCATTTCAGCGCCTGAAGGCACTGAAGCGTTGACAGTACTCAGCAATAAAAAGTCTATCCCCATGTTACTCATAGCGGGTTTTTATGGCGGTTTTGTCCAAGCAGGCGTAGGTTTCATTTTGATCGCGGCAATTGCCGGTGGCTTACGTTATGATTTGGTACGCGCTAACGCGCTTAAAATTGTATGTACTTTAGCCTTTACATTTTTAGCACTAATTTTATTTGTTATACGAGATCAGGTTTGGTGGGTACCAGGTTTAATTCTAGCTAGCGGATCCATTGCCGGTGCCCATTTAGCAGTAAAAATAACGATCAATGTGACTCAAAAAACACTCAAGTGGTTTTTATTCATCATGACAATATTTGCAAGCTTGGCTGCTATTTTTGACGATAGCTTGAGATCATTTGTATAATTTATCGAGCAAACTATTCAGTATTAACTATACTTTATCATTAACCCTTTTATGTAATTATGCATTAAACAAAAATATTGTGGAGTTATAGATATGGCGGCAGATGTAAAATACCTGACTTTGGCAGAAACAAGTGAAATGCTTGGTAAGCCGGAAGTAACCGTTAAACGATATGCACGAGAAAGCTTAATTCTATCTAAAAAAGAAGGTGGGGAACTTGTGTTCCCGGAAGATGCCGTTAAGAAGTACTTAGAAATCACGAAACGCTTAGGTTAATTAACGTATACTTATTTAATCGTTTTACAAGTACATAATGTTATGCGTATCTAAAATAAATGCCTATTACTAATGCTTAATCACATTAGAGATAGGCATAACTTATCCCCTCACCCCCACATAAATTTTGTAGAACAACTTTTTATAGCAACCTCACGTATAGCTATAACAATATACAAACCTAAAGTTACTTTTAAATGATATATCTATTCATAACCATCCTGCTTTTAGCAATAATTCTACCTAGTATATGGGTAAAAATTACCATAAAAAAATACTCTAAACCCATCCACTCTCTTCCTGGAACCGGAGGTGAATTTGCAAGACACCTCGTTGAACGCTTTAAGATTGGTGGTGTGGTTGTTGAAAAAGGAATAGAGGGGCAGGATCATTACTCGCCGCTTGAAAATATCATTCGTCTTAGCCCTAGCATCTTTGATGGAAAATCTATTAGCGCTGTATCAATTGCGGCTCATGAAGTAGGCCACGCGATTCAGTACGCACATAAGGAAAGCATTACAAAACTCAGAGATAGATACACGCCTATCGCAATGGTCATTGAAAAAATAGCTATAGGATTAGTGAGTATTTGCCCTTTATTAGTTGCTATTTTTAAGCTTCCCCAGCTAGCACTTATCAGTATAGCGGCTGGCCTAGTAGCGATGCTGATATCGGTACTGCTTCAGCTTATTATTTTACCCATGGAGTGGGATGCTAGCTTTAATAAAGCCTTACCTATTATCGAGGAAGGGCAATACCTTAATCATCAGCAGTTACCGGCCGCAAGAAAAATTCTCCGGGCTGCAGCAATGACTTATGTGGCAGGCACGCTTTCAAGTCTTCTAAATGTTTGGCGCTGGTTAGCTATTTTAAGAAGATAAGGCTCACTATGGCGCCACCCAATCACGTAGAGCAGGAAGCTTGAATTGCTGATTTTCCTTATTCAGAAGGATATAAAACTCCCCTATTTCAATAAGGCTCATGCCTAAAAAACCCTGCCCCTCTTTTAAATAAATACTATTAATCATAACGCGGCGAGATGTTACATTTTGAGAGAAAATATGACTATTAAAGGTGAGATCCGGGATACTACGCTGAAAAGACACAGACAACTCTGACAAATGAGGAATACCCTGAAAAGCCTCTATGCTTTCTGATGAAGCTGTAGTTGTAGTTGACGATGGAGATAAAGGTGCGGTTGAATCAGTTGAAGTCTCGAATACAGGTAAATCGATAGACTCAACTTGAGGCTTTACTGAAGCAGGCCGTATAGTTTCCATTGATACGGGTAAAACAGAATTTTGCCCTTTCTGATATGACTTTGGCCTGATCAATATGCCTTCTTCTTGATAAGAGCTATCGCTTTCTTTAAAGCCACTACCATTGTTAGACTCATTACTCTGTTGGTATGCTTCACGATCTACAGAGTATGAGGTGTTTTTATTTGCTCCCCTCAAGCCTTCAAAATGATCAATATCAAGACGTTTAGTCAACGTCCGAGCTTGCATGACGTGCTGCGGTATACGTCGCATTTCTCTTGTAGATGGAGCCGTATGCTGAGGAGCTGTATTGAGAGGTGCATAGCTATCCGGATATGGATTATTGACTACAGGCGCCTCAAGCTCTGAAGGCGCGATAGGGTCTGGTTGCGTCACAGACTGATTTGAGGTGTCTATATTTTTTTCTGAAATATTAAAGTAGACATAAGCAAGAGCATTAAGAGCTAGAACAATAATCAATAAATAAGGCCATAAGTGTGTTTTCTTTTGCTGAGTCGGCAGAATCATCATATCGCTTGACAGGTCAGCAACTTGTTCTTGATGACGCTCTTGCTCAGAACGCTTAAGCGCATCCAGGATGTATGACATATCTACACCCCACCCAATAGTTTAGGGCAATCGAATCTCAAGCGACTATTCATATGAATAATCGTCATACTACCGACCACACCATCCGGAACCAAGCCAACACTCAGTTGAAATCGTTTAACCTGAGATGTAAGTGGCTCATTAATATAGTTCTTGCTGCCATTCAAACGCGCCATATTCGAACGTAACCACTCTGTTTCTTTTTTCTGCCCGGGCTTTATCACTCGAGACTTAAAAGGAGGCAGTTTCCAGATAACTGAATATTCACCTAACCAGTATCGATCAATTTCATCAAGAGCGACCCAAAAAGTTTTATTTTGATGAAACACCAAAGCCTCATTGCCTTCTATCGCAAGTAAACCAAAATAGAGCGACTCACCAATCTCATTTATTAATGTCAAAACAGCGGGTCTATTGAGTTTTAGCAAACTTCGCCAGTTACCATTTTTATGAAGACAGCGCAAACCATACATTTCTGCAAAGTCACACGCCAGCGTGAATGGCGCATCATCGTAGATGACTCCCCAGCGCTTAAAGATAGATTGATAAGCCAGAAACTTATCTCGCTTATTCGACTTAAAGCCAGTAATTTGTTGTAGGAAGGGCGCACTTTTTTGCTTTGTATTTTTTTGTATAACCGTGCTTATTACTTGGTCATCAGGCGAAATATGAGTCCCTGACGGGTTATTTCCTGAGAAACTATTAACAGCCGGTTGATTCACCTCAAACTTTGGTTGACTCACCTTTGCGCTTAAGCTGTTATCAGAATAATCTGATGACTGGTTCCCACGCCCTACAGGCTCTTCACCTAAAACCACAACCTCATTTTTCACTGCATCAGCATGGTTTAACGCAGCGTTATTTAGTTTTCCCGTATAACGCTGCTCAAGATATAGAGCGCCTACAGCAACTATCAACAGACTGACCAGCACAGGTAGAATGAGATTTAAGTTTATTTTAAAAGAAAAAGGTTTTTTTATTTTCTCACCTTGAATCTCAGAATAAGCTTTTTGCAAATGATTGACCGTGATCATGTCTGACTGGCTTGCATACGCACCTAGTAAAGCGCGGTCACAAATCAAATTTATGAGTCTAGGAATCCCCCCACTAAGCTGATATAAAGTTTTAACAGCTTTCAAATCCAAAAGTCGAGCTCGCCGACCTGCAACCGCCAACCGGCATTGAACATAGGCACCCACTTCCATTTTACTTAAAGCATGCAAGTGATAACGGGCTGTTATTCTTTGCGCCAGCTGCCTTAGCTCATTTTGCGCAAGAATCTCTCGTAATTCAGGTTGACCCAACAGAATTATCTGTAACAACTTCTTTTCAGAGGTTTCTAGGTTCGTTAGAAGCCGTAACTGTTCCAAGACATCAACCCGGAGATTTTGCGCTTCATCAATAATCAATACGGTATGTCGATTTTCACTATGTGCATTGAGAAGATAACGGTTTATGACATCAGTTAATGACTTAATTGATGCTGATTCAGTATATTGAATGTGCAACTCGTCACAGATAGAAGCCATCAGCTCTCTAGCTGATAATTTTGGATTGATAATGAATGCTACATCAGTATTTTTCGGTACTTGATTCAAAAAACAGCGACATATAGTTGTTTTGCCAGTCCCTACTTCGCCTGTGAGTACGACAAACCCGCCTTGCCCAGAGACACCATACAAGAGATGAGCAAGGGCCTCACGATGACGCTCACTCATATAGAGATAACGGGGATCAGGGGCAATTGAAAACGGCGTTTCTTTGAGACCAAAGTAGTCTAAATACATAGGTTAGCTTTGCAATAAATGGTTATTTTCGATCAGCTTAAAGACAGGCTATTGGAAAAGCAAGCTTAGTCACCTTATCGGTGACCAGCTTAAAAAAAAGATAACTCAAAAGAACAACTATTAACCTATAACGCTTAACTTACCACGATGTGTTCTTACGTCTTCTTTTAACCTCGAAATACAGTGTTCAAGCGTTTTACTGATCTGAGAATGCGTTCTAATCATAGATATTCGCGGCCAAGTCGCACGTTCACCTTCGAGCATTAGTTCTTTAATAAACTCGGGATCTGGGTTACTTAGTAGCTTAAGGTAATGTCCGAGCTTATACTTTGGTGCAATAGTAATATCGCCATTGTAATTCTGAGACAACATAGAGTAAGCATGACCTGAAGCCTGCTTTACCAATTGCGAGCTCGCGTTCTTCCTAACATAATCAAAAATAGCTCTGCCATGAAACTGTGCTTCAGCTTTAAATAATGCAAAGGGCATATCTAGGAAATTTCGCTTAGATGATTCATTTGAGCGATCTAGGAAAGGGACGACGTGCGGGTTTGTTTGGCTAACAATAGTATAATTAACATCATGTAAATGCATTAAACGCTCTACAGGAAGATCACTTACCATACTTCCGTCAACCCATCGTAATCTTGGCATATAAGGCACATTTCGACCGTGCTCATTTTTTTTCAATAACTTCACAGGTGGAAAAATTGCAGGCACAGCACAAGAGGCTAAAACGGCGCTCCAGGTAAGAATATATGGCGCAGTATAGCCACATAATAACCTTGCCTTTTGATGATGCTGAACAGGAGAAACGCTAATATTAATGCTCCGCCCCGTTCTTTCATAGGCCTCCTGCATTGTGTATTCGCCCACATAACTTCGAATGTAATCCTGAAGCTGCTTCTGATCCATGAAGCCCTTGCCTTTGAAGCCACTTAACATACCCATCCAGCGCCAAGCTTTCATATTATGGAAGTCAGGCTCAAACAGAGCAGGAATTTCATCATCAGTATGCGTACCTAACGCTGCAGCTATTATCGAGCCGGAACTGGAGCCATTAATTACTTCGGGCAGTAGCCCCTGCTCCCATAAGGCTTTGACCACACCAATATGAAATACCCCTAAAGAAGCACCACCACTTAGTAATAAAGCTGGCCGCCCAAAACTCAGTAGAACATCTTTAAAGAAATCCAGTTTTTTAGCAGAAGTTAGGTCATCAAGTTTATTATCACAAACATAATCCAAGCAATCACACACTTCGGTAATATAATCCTCTATTAGAGTTTTAGTCCCAAAGTGACAATGTTGATATAAACGAACGTCCCCCATGTTACCTAAATCGTGATGTAAGCCTTCGCGCAAGGCTCGGTATAAGGCATTGGTTTCGCCCTTCTCTTTATACGAACGTAGTAATTTTAAACGATCAGAAAGAAGTTCATAATTATAAATATCAGAAGCGATATTTTGTTTCCATGAGCTTTTGTTTTCGAGAGCATCTAAAGTTTGCGCGGCAGCTTTCCACTCCTCATATGAAGTGGCTTGCGCCATATTGGTTTTATATTTGGTTAAAGCATCTCTTTTCAAACTATTCTACCTTATGTAAACGCCACAGTTTTAAGCTACTTAAGAATGATTGCTTAAAACGACTAATACGTTAACTATAGAATAATAAGAGAAAACTAAGTATTGATCTTAGTAAAAAGAATGTGAAGATATGTTATCGGGGGATAAGGTAACTAAAAATCATCGTAATCAAATTCATCATCAGAAAATGAATCTTCAATTATCCCATCATTAATTAGATAAGTTCTATTCTGATAATATGCGCTACGTATAAAGCTGTAACGGTCATCTCCAAAAAGAATATTTTCAGCGCCAAGCAGATCTGAACGTTGATCTAATAAATTTACACCTGAAGAAAGGTATCTTGCATCACTATGAATCTCATCAATATATTTGAGTGGGTCAGAGTAAGAATCCACCAGGCGACCACCTAGATCCCTAACCGTGGAAGGGCCAAATATTGGAAGCATTAAATATGTCGAGTCCTCATACCCCCAGTAGCCAAGAGTTTGACCAAAGTCTTCTTCAGTATTTTCTAAACCAAAAGCGGTAGCGACATCAAAGAACCCCCCTAAGCCGAATACAGAGTTATAAATAATTCGATTCAATGTCACAATAGCGTTGTGGAACTTTGCTTGAAGGATAGAGTTAGCGAAAGTCTCAACATCATCGAGGTTCTTGAATATGTTAGTCACGCCTTCATCTAGAAAAGAAGGCATAACCCAGCGATATGCCTTAGCAACAGGCTTCACTAAATACTGATCGGCGCTGTCATTAAAGCTAAAGATGGCTCGATTAAAGGATTCAAATCTATCTAATGCCTGATAAGCAGAAACAGATTCTCCGTCAGCCTCATAGCTATCAAATTCGTCATCCGTGGCTTGCGCTATAGTCGCCACAAGAAATAACAAAAGTGTAAAAATTAATCTTTGAATTCTCAGCATTAAGTAAACCATTTACCCTTTCTTATAGTAGTCACAAACGTTTAAATATTAATCTAGCATCAAACTTTTCGAAGAATGATATTCCCAACAGAATAACCCGCGCCAAAAGAGCAAATTACACCCAAGTCTCCACTTTCAAGCGACTCTCTATATTTATGAAAAGCTATGATCGAGCCCGCTGAACTTGTATTTGCATATTCATCAAGAATGGTGGGTGCCTCTAAGTCTTCAGCTGGTCTCCCTAATACTCGTTTGGCTATTAACTGATTCATACTGAGATTGGCTTGATGCAGCCACATCTGCTTTAAGTCACCTGAAGATATTTCATTTTCACTCAAATGTTCATTAATAATAGAGGCGACCATTGGTGAAACTTCTTTAAATACTTTTCGCCCTTGCTGAACGAACAATTTATCACTGCTTTGCTCACTACCTGGTGCACACCGATTCAAAAAACCAAAATTATTACGGATATTATTAGAAAATACAGTTTTTGTTTTAGCGCTTATTATTTCAAAATAATCATTACATGTAACATTTTCTTGCCGCTCAATAATAGTAGCAGTACATACGTCGCCAAAAATGAAATGGCTATCACGATCTCTAAAATTCAAATGCGCCGTACAGATCTCTGGATTAACCAATAAAACAGCCTTGGCTGTGCCGGCTTGGACCATGCTTAAAGCATTCTGAATTCCAAAGGTGGCCGATGAACAAGCCACATTCATGTCAAATGCAAATCCTTCAATGCCGAGCTCATGTTGAACCTCAACTGCAACGGCAGGATATGCTCGCTGTAGATTTGAACAGGCAACGATGACAACATCGATATCGCTTACAGATTTATTTGCCGCTTCTAATGCTTGTTTTGCGGCAGTAACTGCCATTTCACATAAGATACTTGGCTCATCATTATCTCTCTCCGGAATGAGTGGATGCATGATTTCAGGATCCAGTATTCCCTCTTTATTCATCACGTAACGACTTTTTATTCCAGACGCTTTTTCTATAAAGGCTGAAGACGATTCTTGTAAAGCATCTACAGATCCGGCTTCAATTTCGACAGCATGGTCATTGTTATAGTTTTTTACATAGGTATTGAAACTCAGGACTAGCTCATCATTAGAAATTGATTGAGAAGGTGTAAAAAGACCTGTGCCGGTTATTGCTGCCTTGTACATAAATACCTCTGCTTATAACTGCTGCTTATCACTACAAAACTAAAAACCAGACAAATATAATTTTGGAAATAATATTCTCATCAGAAAATAGTGATTATCTAACCACAACTTTGATGCTCTGAACTTAAAGAGTAACAGTGTTTAAAATAGCTGTTGAGAGTACGTTGTGAGCCCAAATATGGCAATTAAAAATTTAGCCACTTCTAATGAGTATTCGGCTAGCGACGAATACTGTCCCAAACCTTGTTTATTCTTTTAGGCGAAACCGTTTCACTTGTACCCAGGTTTTGTGCGTACCATGAGACCCGTTGCTCCTCAATAAGCCACCGAAAATCAGCCAATTCCTCTACCCAAACACCTTGCGCTTCGAATTGTTTTTTACGCTGAACATACTGTTCCCACCAATCATTTAGAATAGGTACGTAACGCCGCTCATTAGGCAAATCCCTTGCCATTTTTTCAAATCTGACAAGACTGGCATTTAGATAGCGCGGAAAACTCTTTAATCTATCCAGCGGGGTTTCACACAAAAAGCCGTTATAAACAAGATGATTTAGCTGCTGCTGTAAATCACTCATAGGCATCGCAAGTGCAAGATTAAGCTTTCCTTTCAACTTTTTCATGATTTTATGGTAGGCATCCATTATTTCGAAAACCAGCTCAGCGAACTGGGCAGCCTGAGACATGAAGTCCGCTCTTTTGAGATCAAGTAAACTCTCAAACTCTTCTTTGGTGTGAGGGATTAGCTCACCTTTCAAGAAATGATTAGCAATTAACGCCATTAAGAAATCATCATATAAAAATTTAGCCTGGCCAACTGGCGCATATAGCAAACCCATTTGCTTATACAGTTTAATTTCCTTATTAAAGGTATTAATTTGAGCCTCAAGTCTGAATGAAATTAACCTGGAAATACCCATCCTATTCAAACGCCCGGCCTTCAACTCATCTATACAGACTACTTTTTCAATACAAACGTTTTTATCTTGCAATGCAGGAAATTGGGTCATCTTGATGCCGGCCTTTTCGACAACTATAGATCGCTCAAGCTTACCAAAATCCCAAACCGTTGTTTTTAAGGATGCAGGCTTATCTTTCTCAACCTCAGCGGAAGCTTCATGAATCAGATGCTCAACCTTATCTACTACGCTTAGGAGATCCCGCCCTTGCTCTATTACTTTGCCATGATCATCTATCACTTGAATATTAAAGCGTAAATGTTTTTCCAGTAACTCAAAGTTCCAGGCATCGATAGGTACTACACATGTAGTTTGCCGCTTAAGTTCGTGCGCCAGGGTTTCAAGTAAGGGTAATGTCGATAATTCAATTCTGGGCAACATTTTGTCGACAATATCTGGGACAGGTACAAAGTTACGCCTTAGCGTCCGCGGCAAATTTTTAATTAGCTGAATGCATTTTTCCCGAAGCAGGCCTGGCACTAACATCTCCAACTTACCCGCAGTAAGCTGCCGAACGGCATTCACAGGCACAGAGATAGTAACACCATCCGTCTCTGTAGCAGGGTCAAACTGGTAACTTAGAGGAAATTGAATACCGTTATTCTCAAGGTGATCTGGGAATAGTGAAACATCAAATTCTGAGGCATTTTGACGCACTAAATCTTCTTTTGAAAAACAAAGTCCCTCTTGCTCATCTTTTGAGCATTTTTTAAACCATCTTTCAAAACTTGTGCCACCAACAATATGTGAAGGAATTTTCTGGTCGTAAAGTGCATAAACCACGTCATCATCAACAACGATGTCTCTTTTTCGGGTTCTATCTTCAATGCTTTCAAGCTGTTTAATCAATTCACGATTTCGTTTTATCGGATAAGCGCGCCCCGTGTATTCCTGCTCAACAATGCCCGTTCGGATAAATATATCTCGAGAAACTACTGGATCAATGGGACCATAATTAATGGGGCGGTTTGCAATAATTTCCAAACCATAAAGAGTCACTTTTTCTTTTGCTATGACTTGTGCGCGCTTAGCTTGCCAGTGTGGCTCAGACCATGTTTTGCTAATCAAATGCTCGGCAAGCGGCTCTATCCAAACAGGATCAATTTTTGCATTACAGCGAGCATAAACATGCTGGGTCTCTACTATTTCCGCAGAAAATAGCCATTTAGGGCGTTTTTTACTAACCCCTGAACCTGGAAATAATAGAAATTTACGATTGCGACAACCTTGGTACTCACGTTTTTCATCATGCCGACCGACGTTACCCAGTAAGCCGCTCAATAAGGATTGATGTATGGCCTCATAAGAAGCATCACTTTCTTGTTCCTTCAAGCCTAAGTCTTTTAATACCAAATGTAGCTGTCTGTGGATCTCGCGCCATTCACGCATGCGCATAAAAGATAAATAATTTTTCTGACAAAACCGCTTTTGCTGATTATTGCTAAGTTCCTGCCTTTTAACTTCGTACAGATCCCAAAGCTTAGTAAAACTTAAAAAATCGGAATCAGGGTCTTTATATTCACTATGCGCTTGATCGGCAGCTTGTTTTTTGTCGGCAGGTCTTTCTCTAGGATCCTGAATACTAAGACCACTCACTATGATGAGTACTTCTTTCAAACAATTATTATCCGCAGCACTTAATAACATTTTCCCTAAACGGGGATCTGTTGGTAACGACGCCAAGCGCTTGCCTAAAGGGTTGAGATTTCTCGATTCATCCACCGCTTTTAGCTCATAGAGAAGTTTATACCCATCATTCCATAATCGATTGTCAGGCGGATCAATGAATTCAAAATCATCAACTGAACCAATTCCAGAATCAATCATCTTAAGAATAACGGCTGCAAGGTTGGTTCTGAGTATTTCTGGATCGGTAAACTCAGGCCTTGATAGAAAGTCATCTTCACTATATAAACGGTAGCAAATACCTTCTGCTACGCGTCCACAGCGACCTTTACGCTGATTGGCGCTAGCTTGTGAAATACTTTCAATAGGTAAACGCTGAATTTTAGAGCGGTAGCTGTAACGAGAAATTCTGACTGTACCAGGGTCGATAACATAGCGAATTCCCGGCACTGTAATGGAGGTTTCGGCTACATTAGTTGAGAGTACAATTCTGCGCCCGGCATGAGAGGAAAATATTCTATTCTGATCCTTGTTTCCTAAACGTGCATACAAAGGTAGCACCTCGGTATCTCGCCAATCACGTTCTTTGAGCTGATTGGAGATTTCACGTATCTCACGTTCACCCGGCAAGAAAACTAAAATATCGCCGGTTTGCCACTGTCGACTCTTTT
>Ga0209290_1000465_pt1 | contig 29327 bp, 27 predicted proteins | sample EN1Hudsemesocosm_2_FD_184632 | JGI IMG/M metagenome (GOLD analysis project Ga0209290, IMG submission 184632) | Methane-oxidizing microbial communities from mesocosms in the Hudson Canyon - EN10B Hudson Canyon (SPAdes) (version 2) | ecosystem: Environmental > Aquatic > Marine > Cold seeps... | reverse complement strand
CAAAAGCGGGCCTTCAATTGTTAGCAGTATGTCGTTTTGTGGTTTCATTATAATGATGCATTAAAAAGCAGCCTCTAGCCTTTTACGCCTGAGCTTTTATCTCAGGCAGGCGTGTCCGCTAGTGAAACATTCAGATGACTGTAAATAACAGGTTAAAGAACAGTTACTAGACTATAATTTCTCTCAATAGATTATATTCAAACTAATAGAATTTGAGAAAATTGATGAACTCCCAATAGGTCATAAAGTCGCTGGATATAAGCTTAGAAAACGGCAACTTATTTAGAGCAATTGTTCGAAAAAATTGCAATTATCTTCCGTAGGAGAGCCGTGTTATGAAGTCGTCCCTAACTTTTTTCATCATTACATTACTCTTTACCCCCACCCTGCAGGCCGATGTTGCTTTATTAATTAATAGTTATCATGTTGGTCATGGCGAGACATTCTTGCAGAAGAAGAAAATTTTAGAACAATGATCCCCTGGGAAGCGCCTACAACCCACACCTATGAAATGTCAGCCGATATTGCTGAGTGTATTGTGAATGCCGTTGGTGCAACGGCCCCTATTAGAGACAGCATAGATACACGAGTCATCAATTATTTTATTAACGGCACAGGCGAGATCATTGGTGACATAAGTTTCCCTACTGACTTTCCAAGTTTTGACAATAATACTGCACCTGAAGATAGTGATAATGATGGCATGGCTGACAGCTGGGAAAGTAGTCATGGTATGACTGTGGGCGAAGATGACTCCGCTGATGATAATGATGCAAACGGCTATACTAATATCGAAGAATACTTACACACACTGGCCGCCGACAGTTATATTTATGATGCGCGTTGCATGAGTGACAACATGCGATGAAATACCGGAATAGAAATAAAAGGCTGGGGTGAATTAACCCCTTAAGGTTTAATATTCCCCCTATCATTAAGATAATCGCGAACAATCATACTGATTGGCACTTTAATTTGTTTTCATGAATTTTATGATCTATAAAATAACTATGAAAAATATATATATTTTAATCCTATTATTCTTATTTACTTTCTCAGCGCCTATCTACGCTGAGTTTGTATTTTTGAAACAAAATTCAGCACCAAAGTATTTTGATGGCGATGCAAAAAGCCAAGGCCTTTGTGATCTCATTTATGGTGAAATGAAAAAACGCCTTACTATAAAAGGTGAAGCTGTTCGTATAAGCCCTACATTTTTTCCAATTAAACGTATTTTAGCTATAATTTCTTCTGGAGAAGGTCATGTTTTTTGCGGCGCAGGGCGAAACAAAAAACGCGAAGCATTATTTAATTACTCAAAATACCCAGTATACCGACCAAGTAATGTGCTCGTCATGCACCAAGATGACCAATTTGTGGCAAAAAACTACTCTGACCTACAAAAAACTGACGCTATCATTGGCGCTTTTTTTGGTGCGAGCTCTACCGCTCATTTAAAGTCGTTTGATGGAATACATGTGGCTGATCATTTTAATGAATTAAACGATGGCTTAAGCGCTGTGGCTAAAAAAATAATTCCATACTTTTATTATCATGACCTTGGGCTCACCTATCTGGTCAACCAAACAACACTTCCTATTAAACTAATGGCTACAAAGTTCAGAACCTACGAACACTGGCTGTTATATAGCCGCACACTTTCACCACAACAAATAGAGCAATTAGATACGACCCTTAAGTCTATGATTGATGATGGGAAACTAGAAAAATTTAAGGCGGCCTTCTTTAAATAGCTTGCTATATCGATGGCTCGAATAGCGATGACCGCATCAGTGAAATTGAATCGTTTAAAGGCACTTTCAAGCGCCTCTATTCAGGCACCTCTATTCAGGCACCTCTATTCAGGCACCTCTATTTATCAGTATCTTTCCATGACGTACTTATTGGACTATCAAGCCAGGTATTCACTCTTTCTATTAACTTTGAGCCTTGTTTTTTTACTTGATCATTTTGTTGCTCTGACACTTGAGAAAGTTCCTCACTACTCGCTTCTTCAACTTTTTTCATAATCAGTTTTCTAACATCAAAATTCATCGACTCCAGACTGACAGGAATATCTGATACTGGTTTCCCTAAACTCAAATATTTAATATTTTCAAACACTTGCTGAATAATACAATTAAATTCATCCGTCAAATCGTCTGTCATAATGTCACTTTCTGACAGTTTTATGATATTGGCGTGAAAAAGCTTAAATTGCTTTAACAATTCACCTTGATACAGGTTCTCCTTCTTATTAAGCAACGCGATTGATTCACAGATAAGTTGAGGTGCCACATCTAACTCTATAGGTATAGGTAGCACGCCTCTTTCACATAATAAAACACGATACGCACACGACAGCTTCACTTTCCGCTTAAACTCACAAATACGAATAGCGTTTATTTCACCGCCCAAACAATCGTCTATAGCATCTAATCTTGTTTGTTTTTTTGTATTTGATGGGTTAGTCAAATCAAGAAAGTCGCTTACTTCATCTCTGATTTTTAGCTCTAAATTCTCTAAACGAAACTCAATTTTTTCAGTATTAAATTTTAATTGTTCTTCATCCAAAGAGTCTAGTAAGTCATGAGCACCTTTCATTAAAAGGTTATCGGACCCTGTATTACTTAGCAAATCTGACCAGCTTCCACTCAAATTTCGTAAGGACGTAATAAGTTGAAAAATCTCTTCTAGGGTTTGCTTCTGTTTCTCAATTGCTTTCACTAAATTGATAACATTGATATTAAACTTATGTTCATTGAGGTCTGATTTTTTGCCTGCCATGAGAACCCCCTTCTATGTTTAGTAAGCACTAAGTATAGACAATATAAATACGCAATTAGCCTGCTTTAGAAAATATAGTATTGCTTAGCTCAAACAATTGACTGAGGTCAATTATTATACCAAAACCGAATGAATGCAAAGAGTCTGACAGCAGAAATAATTGGGCCGCTACTTAGATGGCATAATGCAAACGGCTACACTAATATCGAAGAATACTTACACACACTGGCCACCGACAGTTATATTTGTGCTGCTCGCTGCATGAGTGCAGATATGCGATGAAATACAGGGAATAGTTGAGGCGTACGAAGATGAGAAATATAATCAAGAGTCACTATAGTTTTACGAACTCTTTAAGCCCCCCATTTAAACTCTGTACTTTCTATACTTTTTTTACTTCGTTATCATTATGCTAGTTTCGATTTTAGAGGAGAATTAGTGTGCGATTTTCAGTATTGATTATCTGCTTTATCATAGCCATAGCTGGGTGCGCGAGTAATGTTCAGTCAACGAGTATCAGTCATGCCATATCAAGTGGGCCAATTGGTGAGCCTGTTCGTGATGTTTCAGGTTTTGGTATAGTGACTCAAGTTTCACCAATGGATCGAGTGATCAATATCAGACACGCACCGATTCCAGAAATGAACTGGCCACCAATGCTGATGAGCTTCAATGTTGTGAACACCGTTGATTTGAAGCACTTCAAACGAGCAGATAAAGTACAGTTTGTACTTGAAGTAGATAAAGACGAAAACTACCGCATAAAAGCGATTTCAATTAAGCGCAATTAGACTAAAACATCACTAAAAAGCACACGGAGAAAAACATGGCTGGAAGTAGCCTACTAGCTTTACTCGATGACATTGTCATGGTTCTGGACGATGTGGCGGTGATGACGAAAGTTGCCGCTAAAAAAACGGCCGGCGTACTCGGTGATGACTTAGCCCTAAATGCTCAGCAGGTTAGCGGTGTACGAGCAGAACGAGAGTTACCTGTCGTTTGGGCTGTGGCTAAAGGTTCGGCTAAAAACAAAGTTATTTTAGTTCCCGCGGCGATTGCGATCAGCGCGTTTATCCCTCAGTTAATTACGCCTCTATTAATTTTAGGTGGTTTATTTCTGTGCTTTGAAGGTGTGGAGAAAGTTTGGCACAAAATTGCGCATAAAGAAGAAGCACAAGAACATAAAGAAGCGTTGCATGAGCAACTGATGAATCCTGAAGCTGACCTGGCTGCTTTTGAAGAAGATAAGATCAAGGGAGCTATCAGGACTGACTTCATTCTTTCTGCTGAAATTATCGTCATTGCACTCGGCACGACGACGGGCACCACTATTCTTAACCAAGCGCTTGTTGTGAGTTTGATCGCGCTAGTGATGACCATTGCCGTATATGGTTTGGTTGCTTTAATCGTGAAGCTTGACGATATAGGCTTGCACCTGATGTCTGATAACGCGTCTGGGGTTTTCGAAAAAATTAAACATGCATTCGGCAGTGCTTTATTGGCTTTTTGCCCTTGGTTAATGAAAGGGTTAACTGTAGTCGGGACCGCTGCGATGTTCTTGGTAGGAGGAGGCATTATTACGCACGGCATTCCTGTTATTCACCACCTACTTGAGTCACTTATTCAAGCTGTAGCTTTTGAAACATTGAGCACCTTAGGTTTTAACCTAATTGTCGGATTAATGGCAGGCAGTATTTGCTTGATGCTGTTTACGCTTGTACAAAAACTAAAACACAAAAGCTAATGCATAAAAACTGAGAAAACCTTAAACATAAATTAAAGACCAAACTGCTGCTTCAATAGTTCGAGTTTTTCTTCACTGTAAGAGTTATCTATCGACTTAAGGTTTTCTGAAGTAATCAGGGTTTCATAAGCATGAATAATGTCGTATATCCATTTACCGGGAATAAAACGGGTAATCTGCTGCTCTGAGATGGTTTCCTGCTCGCCTTCCAGATCAAGATGAATGGTTAACACCTCTTCGCCAGACTCAAGAATCAATGACAAGTTGGAGCTTTTAAAAGTTTCTCCATAATAGCTAATACAGGCCCCTCCCCGGTCTGCAAACTGCATAATATAAGTATTTTCGTTTAACTTGAATTGGATGGTTTTCTCACCCCCTTCATGGGTAATGATCGATGAGGTAATTTCACAGTGAATCAGGCTTTCATCTTTATTTATGCAAAGTGACGGCTTATTTGATAATGATTTGTATAAATGAATTAGGCGTCGATCCAGCAACAATACTTTAGCTAACTTTCGCCGCTCTTTAACCGCTGAAAACAGTTCAGTATTAGAGTGCTGACTTTGACGTTCAATACGTTGTAAAGCACGATTTATAGTAGTCTGCAGATGATCAAATGCAGACCGTACCGACAACAAGGTCAGATCATCATAGTTTTGAGACAAACGAAACGCCCTCTTATTGTTATGTCAAACTTACCACTTATCAAAGCATAGCCCTACCCTAATAGAATAGTACAAAGTAAGTGATTAACCTGTAATCATTAAAAAGTAGTCAAAAATTATGCCAGTTTTTTACCCCCACTTCATAGCTAAAAACTGTTAAAGATAAACATATTGTTGCCGCTTTGAGAGCTAAAACTATAAATATGCGGCGATAGCAATGTCATTATTCTGTTTGTCATGTAAAATTCGCGCCAAGTAATACGACTTATTGCTTGGTTAATAGTCAAGTAACTCATAAACAGCTAATACATGAATAACTGATACATAAACTTAGGAAAATGGAATGATTAAGAACTGCTTATTTCCTGTTGCCGGTTACGGCACGCGCTTCTTACCTGCCACTAAAGCCATGCCGAAAGAAATGCTACCCGTGGTTAATAAGCCTCTTGTGCAATACGGCGTAGAAGAAGCTCAAGAAGCGGGCATGAATCATATTGGTTTCGTTACAGGCCGAGGTAAGCGCGCTATCGCTGACCACTTTGATGTCAGCTATGAGCTAGAACATCAAATTCTAGGTTCCGGCAAAGAAGACCTGCTCACTTCAATTCGTGACCTAATAGAAACTAATACCTTTTCTTTCACCCCACAACATGAAATGAAAGGCCTAGGGCATGCAATTCTATCAGGTCAAGGGCTCGTGGGTGATAACCCTTTTGCCGTCGTGCTAGCAGATGACTTATGTTTTGGTGAGGTAGAAGGTGACGGTGTACTCAAACAGATGGCGGAATTATATAATCAATTTCGTTGTAGCATTGTTGCTATTCAGGAAGTACCCGCAGATCAGACGCACAAATACGGTGTAATTGCTGGCGAGTCAATGAAAGACGGTTTGTACCGTATAACTGATATGGTCGAAAAGCCCGCCCCTGAAGACGCACCTTCTAACCTAGCGATAATTGGTCGTTATATTTTAACGCCTGATATTTTTGACATAATTAAGAATACACCACCAGGCAAAGGCGGTGAAGTTCAAATTACCGACGCATTGATGATACAAGCTAAAAAAGGCTGTGTATTAGCTTATAAATTTAAGGGTAAGCGTTTCGATTGCGGTAGTGTTGATGGTTTTGTCGATGCGACTAATTATGTTTATGAGAACATTTATAAACTTAATAATTAAGTTGTAACAGCAAGGTTAAGCTTGTTTACTCAAGCTTAACCTTCTATTTCTTTTCAAGTTCCTATCAAGAAAAAATCAGCATCGATCAATTAGCAATCAGCTGAAGTATTAACTCTCGGTTTTGTTCGTCACTTTTACGATAACGTCGTAGCAATTCCTGCTCATCGTCTGAAGGAATCAAACGTTCAATTTGCTTACTCAGTTCAGTGAGTGAGTCCCCTAAATCTGCTTCAGATTTCAAACTAATGCCCGGCAAATCAAGTTGATGGTCGTTTATCTTGTTCGGGATATCCACAAAACATTCAAGTGGCATATTGGTTTTAAGGCAAAGATCAATTAAATTATCCAAACTAGGATAACTACGTGAGTCACTGCTTTCTGCTTCCCAAGATTTAACAACACTTGGGTCAACCAAACAAAACCCGCCTACATCCTGATGCGATAGGTTTTTAGTCTTACGAATAGCGGCTAACTGATGATTAAACTGTTTTAAATACTTCATAGATTTTATCTATTAAAAAAGATGCTTTAAATATAGCACTGGATTTCTAGAATTCGTAGTCTAAAAACGCCTTATATTTAAGTTAGCTAAATTATTTTTTTCAATCAGCTCAACCACTAAGCTTCAAAAGCTAAATTATCCCTTAAGTTTAGTAGCACCCTTTCAGCATTCGCCCACTGATGAAACACTCTGTTTCTCATTAGTGACAGGTATTTACACACACTTTACACTTTAGAGAATAGACGCACCCCTTTGCTTTATTCATAATACACAGCCATTTATATTTAGCTTCCATTCATTAAGAACACGCTTTATCTAAGAATCTATTTTTAACACAGAACTTTTAAACACAGAACTTTTTAACACAGGCAAATATGCGAATTCCAAATATATACACTGAGTTAACCTTAGCTGAACATGCTGAAGCTGTGCTATCCGGACAAGCGGCGCAGCACATTGTGAAAGTGCTGAGAATGAAAGAAGATGATCAGATTCGTTTATTCAATAATTCAGGGTCTTTTTATCTTTCCACCATTACACAAACAAGTAAGAAGTCTGTCACGATTAAAACCTCTGCTAGCGAGGCGAGTCATTCAGAATCTAAATTAAGTACGCACCTCGGCCAGGTAATGTCTCGTGGCGACCGGATGGATTATGTCATTCAAAAAAGTACTGAAATGGGCGTAAATGAGATTACACCACTTACGAGTGAACGTTGTGAGTTAAAACTGAATACCGAGCGCGCAGCCAAACGTATACTTCACTGGCAACAAGTGGCGATTAGCGCAGCAGAGCAATGTGGGCGTGCCTGCGTTCCCAAAATCAACCCGGTGATGAATGTAACTGATTGGGTAGCCCACCAACAAGAAGGTTTGTCTTTGATATTACACCATAGAGATACCCAACAGCTTAGTGCTATAAAGACGCCGCCCTCTCATGTGAATATTTTGATAGGCCCTGAAGGTGGTTTGAGTCAGCCTGAAATTGAAACAGCGGTTCAATCAAATTTTGTCGCGAGTACCTTTGGACCACGCGTACTCAGAACTGAAACGGCTCCGGTTGCCTGCTTAAGCATTCTTCAATGGTTATGGGGTGATTTTCAAATTTAGTGTATGTAACCAGCCCGTAGAAACCATGCATAAAAAACCTGCATATAAGCCCTGCATATATACCACGGCACCAAGCGTTCGTTGAGCACGTTTAAAGAACACGTACAAAAACATTTTTTTATACATATGAATAACCTGGAATAATTTATGGCTTCTGTTAAATCCCTTCACCAAAAACACAAATGGTTTTTACCCTTGGTTATTCTGGGCATTGCCGCGTTAATAATCACGCTACTCAATGTTACAAAACCTACGCCACCCAAAAAAGAAACAACTGAAAAAGAGTGGTTAGTAGAAACTGAAGCTTTGCATTTAGGTGATGCAAGCCCGCAGATCCATTTATTAGGGCATGTTGAATCCCCTTTCAATTCTATGTTAAGCGCGGCCATCTCGGCAGATGTCATAGACGTACCTGTTCGTGACGGTCAATTTGTTCACAAAGGTGACATTCTTATCACCCTGGATGCTAGAGAGATCAATCTTTTAATCACCCAAAAGCAAGCGGATGTAACCGAACTTGAAGCTCAAGTGCTTTCTGAAAATAATCGATACGAGTCCGATACTGCCTCACTCCATGAAGAGCAACGTTTACTCGTCATAGCGGAACAAGGGGTAAAGCGCCAGGCTAAACTTCAAGCCTCAAAGCTGATCGCTCAAGAACGTTATGACAGTGCAGAATCTCAACGTGCTCAACAAGCGCTATCGCTGAATGCACGTAAGTTGAATATTGCTGATCACCCTAGCCGTTTAAACCAATTAAAGGCGCGTTTGGCTAGAGCAAAAACATCTTTAAATGACGCGCTGATTGATCGCGAGCGTACCTTAATTAAGGCCCCCTTTGATGGCGTGATTACCTTGGTAAGTGTTGCACCGGGTGAACGTGTACAAGTTGGACAAGCGCTTGTGTCTTTATATGATAGGTCAAACATGGAGGTTCGCGCTCAAGTGCCGGACCGTTATGTTTCTCTTATTAGAACTTCTTTAGCAGAAGGTTCAAGCATCAAGGCTCTTTCTGAGAGTTATGGCAAAATCAGTACCCTTGAATTACAACGTTTATCTGGTCAGGCTAATCAGAAAACAGGGGGTGTAGATGCGATATTCACACCACTGAATAGCGATGATAAGTCAACAACCAGCACTTCGCTACTGACTGCGCCCTCAAGCGATTTAATACTGAACAGCTCCTTGCAAATTCAGGTCGATTTACCCGCCTTAAACAATGTTGCGACCCTCCCCCTCTCAGCCATTTACGGATCAAACCGAGTTTACCGTATTGAAGACGGCAGAATTCAGTCCTATACCGTGACTATTCTGGGCAAACAACTTTCTCTCAAAACCGGCCTTGATCGCGTCATCATTCAAAGTGACATACTCAATGAAGGCGACATAATTACAACTACCCAGCTTCCAAATGCCATTTCAGGCTTAAAAGTTAAGCCGAGAGGTGAGTAATATGAGTTTGCTCAATAAAGACACTAATCCATCTGAACATAAAAATGATTTAATTGGTCGCTTTGCTCAACACAAAGTGGCTGCGAATCTACTGATGCTCGTCATGCTACTGGCAGGTGTTGTATCTTTAATCAAATTAAACACGCAGTTTTTACCCAACTTTGAGCCAGATTATATCACTGCGCGTGTCGCATGGCCCGGTGCGACTGCTGAAGATGTCGCTAAATCAATTATCACGCCTTTGGAGCAAGAACTCCGTAACCTGGATTACGTGAAAGAAATGACCTCGACCTCCCGTCGGGGTATGGGCGTGATCGTGTTGGAATACGATGAAGGCAGCGACATGGGCCTCGCGCTCGATCAGGTGAAAGAATTTGTCGACTTGGTTCGTAACCTGCCTTCTGACTCAGAAACACCCGAAATTTCTAAGGTTTCATTGAATGAAGATGTCGCTACCTTAATATTGTCCTCAAGCGCGAGTCTCGAAGAACTCCGCCCTTTAGCCTACCAATTTGAGCGTGAATTACTCGATCGAGGTGTGGCAAAAGTCAGCTTCACAGGCCTTCCTGAGCAAGAAATAGCCATTCAGGTGAACAAAGATCAAATCAACAACCTGCAGCTATCCTTACCTCAAATAGGTCAATATATTCGCAATGCCAGCCAAGATATTCCTGCCGGGACCAGCGGTAAAAACGAAGTGGCTAAAGAATTAAGAAGTACCGAGCAACGACGCAGTGAAGAAGGCTTTAAGGAACTCGCGATTCTAACCACGCAATCAGGTACTCGATTACGACTAGACGATATTGCGACAGTTGAAAAACGCAATAAGACCAGCCAAGTTGAAGTTTTCTATCAGGACAAACCAGCCGTGTTATTGCGTGTATTACGTACCCAATCATCCGACACACTAAAAGCTGCTGAAACGCTCAATACCTGGTTAAAGGACACTCAGCCCTTACTTCCACCTAGCGTACAACTGAATGCCTATAACGAAGCTTACATACTGATTGAAGATCGTATTAATCTGTTGATCAAAAATGGTTTGGGCGGACTCATACTGGTGGTCAGTATTCTGTTTATTTTCCTGAATGGCCGCGTTGCTTTCTGGGTGGCTATTGGGATTCCGGTGTCTTTCATGGGCACGCTTGCCGTACTTTATTTAATGGGCGGCAGCATCAACATGGTCAGCATGTTTGCTCTCATTATGGCTCTCGGTATTATCGTAGATGATGCCATCGTCGTTGGTGAAGATGCGCTCACGCATTATAGCCATGGAGAAGATCCGCTGAAAGCGGCAGAAGGCGGTGCAAGGCGTATGTTTGTACCCGTACTTTCTTCGTCTCTTACCACTATTTCTGCCTTTTTACCTTTGATGATGATCAGCGGAATCATTGGTAATATCCTCTTCGATATACCATTAGTGATTATTTGCGTGATCATTGCCTCGGTTATTGAGTGCTTTTTCATCCTACCGGGTCACTTGAATCATTCTTTTAAGAAGTCATTTAAAGCGATTGAACCGGGTTCATATCGGGATAAGTTAGACCGGGGTTTTAACCACTTCAGAGATAATATATTTCGCCCCATAGCTGAGAAGTCGATACAGAGTCGAGGCGTGATACTCGCTTTATCATTAGGGATACTTGCAGTTAGTATCACCTTGATCAGCTCTGGTCGAATACAGTCAGATTTTTTCCCACAACCTGAAAGCCATATTATTTTAGGTAATGTAAAGTTTGCTTCGGGCACACCTCCTGAGAAAGTCAGACAGTTTGGTCTCCATATGGAAAAAGCACTTCACCAGACCGATGAAACGTTCAGGCAATCAGGCCGTATTGGCGAAGAAGAAAGTCTGGTCGTGCATAGCGTATTAAGAATTAACCAGGCGAGCTTTGACGGCGGGCAAAACACCACTAGCGGTGAACAGTATGCTTCGGTGCACGTTGAGCTGCTGACACCTGATGCTCGAGAAATTCGTAACCCTGAGTTTATTGCCGCCTGGCAAGAGCAGATCATAGAGCCTGATGGCATCGAACAATTCAGCATATCCAGCCCTAGAGGCGGCCCCCCAGGAAAAGATATTGATATATTCCTGACGGGACAAAAACCCAGCATACTTAAAGAAGCCGGTGAAGTGGTCGCCACCAAGTTAAAATCTTATATCGGTGTGCGCGACATTCAAGACGACCTGCCTTTTGGCAAAAACCAGTATTTATATTCACTCACATCTTTGGGTGAGTCGCTAGGTTTAACGGTTTCAGATGTAGGTAGTCAGCTTCGCGCGGCTTTTGACGGACAACTTCTGCAAGTTTTCTACGATGAAAACGAAGAAATAGAAGTCCGTATACTGCTTCCAGATGAAGAACGGAACTATGCTCGGACTTTGGATAACTTCCCTATCATTACCTCATCAGGTGAGATGGTACAGCTAAGCAATGCCGTCAAGCTCACTGATCGAAAAGGCCTTGACCTGGTTCGTCATACCGAAGGTAAATTAGGCTTACATATCACAGCCTCGGTTGATTCTAACGAGAACAATGCCAATGTTATTGTGGATGAACTAAGCGAAACCTTCTTGCCTGAGCTCAGTACAGAGTTCGGATTAAAAGTAAACCTGAAGGGTCGTGCTGAGGAACAGGCCCAAACAGGTAAAGACATGATGATGGGCGCAAGCATTGGCTTTACGCTAATCTACATTATATTAGCCTGGGTGTTTGGTTCATACTCATGGCCGTTTGCTGTTTTGTTAGCCATTCCTCTGGGCGTATCGGGTGCGATATTAGGTCACTGGCTACTTGGACTGGATCTGACTATGCTCTCTTGGTTTGGTTTTTTTGGCCTATCAGGCATTGTTATCAACGATGCGATTATTCTGGTCACTTTTTATCGCGAATTACGTGAACAAGGCCAGCCCGTCAAAGAAGCGATTGTTGATGCCTCTTGCCAACGCTTACGTGCTGTACTGCTCACCTCGCTGACGACCATAGCCGGTCTTTTACCACTGTTATTTGAAACCTCATTACAGGCTCAGTTCTTGATCCCGATGGCGGTGAGTATTTCCTTTGGTTTGGCCTATGCCACAGTACTTATTTTGTTTGTCATACCCGCACTGGTATCGCTAATAGAGGAAGTTAAGGAAAAGAGACAAGCTAAAAGAGACGCTAGAAGTGATTTACAAACGGAAGCACAAGCAGGCTGATACAGGAAAGATTTAAGATCAAAAAAAAGAGACAAGGCGGAACCTTGTCTCTGAGCTAGAGATCGTAAGGAGTACTAAACCTGGTCTGGCGTTAGCAATGCGACACAGCCCGCATCCGTTGTGGGTTCAGTCACAGAATCTACATCCTCTAAACCATCTACAAGACCATCATCACTTAACCACGAAACAGTTTCGCCACTATAGCTCAGGCTATATTTGTGTTTACCACCTGATGTCATCCCCTTACTCATCAACGTGAAGTCGACTGAGCCTTCTACCGTCACGATTAAACGGAAATCGTCAAGAGCAAACCAAGTACCCTCAAATAAGGTTCCGTCAGACTCTTCAGTACTTGTTCCCACTTCACCATCATCATAACTTAAGCAGGTATTTAGCGTTCCAGAAGTGCCTGACTCATCGGCACTGAAAAAGAAGTAAGCACTACCAGATTTGTTATCATTCAGATTCTCATCCTCATCATAAGAGACATACAGCTGCTGGTTTGTTAGGGACATTAATGTCGAAGCCCCCGTTATGTCCACTTCACTGTAATCTGGTGAGGGTGCGGTGTAGTCAACATCCACTAGCGCTGAGAAATCTATTGCTGTCGCACTATCCAACTCAGTGTACAAGTCAGAAGCAGTGTCCCCTGCTTCTGCAATGGCTGCATCCACTTGAGTAGAATTGGCACCTTCTACCATTTTCTGCACGACTACCTCAACACCCGTGACACGAGCCTGGGCCTCATCAACTGTAGTAGATAATGGTATCGCGTTATCAACTAAACCTAAGATTTTTGTGGCATTTGAAATTGCAGCCGTCCTTTGAGAACCGTCAACATCTCCATCGTAACTTTCATCTTCGTCAGCATCATATAAAGCATGAATAGCCGTCTGAGCTGAATCAAAAGCGTCTGTTAAACTAGAGCTATCTAATTCTGAGCCACTTGCTAATTGATCAGCCAGCGCTTTATAGACCAGATCATTCGTATTGTCCGGGTAGCCAATTTCTTTGCCAAACACGTCATATTTGTCATCAAAGACATCTGAGAAAATTGTCACAACTTTGTGAAAGGTGATAGCTGCATTGGTTGTATTGGCATCGAACTCAGCCGCCGTTAAAAAATCTCTATCCTCGTCTCCATCTGCCAAACCATAGGCTGATAGGATATTTGTTTTTTCTGCAGGCGTAGCTTCCGTTAACATTGATGTTAAGGGAGAAATTATTTGGTTGGCAAGCGTTCCATCCGTTTCAAAATCAGCAGCCTCTAATTTTACAGAAAGTGCACCATCAAAGGGCTCCCCAGTAAAAATATCAAATCCGCCTTGAGATCTAAGCACAACGTCTTCACCGGTTTCGACAGCAGACAGACAGTGTATTGCTTCAGCTTGGGTTGCATCACTCGCACAATAGTCGGTCAAACCATCTTTACTCGTGGTGAAATACCCATCTTTATCAGTAATAGCTGAAGGCTCTCCCGCATCCTTCTTCCCATTGCCTGTAATATCCAAATAAACAGTAGCACCGGCTAAATAGCCGTCAACGGCTGCTCCAGAAAGACTATTGGTTGAAAGCGCTGAGCCTACATCTGGATTATCACTACTACAACCTGAAGCAATAGCAACAGCAGCTGAAAGACCGGCAACAGCAAATTTTTTAAGTGTATTTTTCTGAAGGTTATTTTCAAAAATGCTCATATCAATTCTCCTTAAAATTTCTCTTCGATGCCGATATTAAAACCAACTTGTCTTGGTACTTTTGTACCATCGACTTCGATTTGATCTAAACTCGCCGATAAATCAAGATTCACCATGCCAAATAATGTTGTTCCAACACCAACAATTGTCAATTCACTTCCCACAAGGTTTTGACTCATACCAATTCGAAGACTCGGAATAACATAACTGTTAGAAAAATAACTCGCAGACGCACTCACATATTGACTTTCTCGACCCACTAAATCAAAGGTAGAATTAAGGTCTGCGGCACCTGCAAGCAACCAGGTTTTCTCTCTTGTATATAGAGCACCTTCAATGGTGGTTTGGGCATTCATCACAGCGGTTTCTTTTAAAGCTATTTCACCCGAGAATGTCTGCGCTAGCAGGCAGTTTGATTGTCTCACTTGATCAGAGACCCCTGAACAGTTAATACCAATATCACCATAGTCAAATTCAGGCTCATTGATATTCGAGAAGGTTACACCAAGCTGGCCATTAGGCAGCGCCCACAGTAAACCAAAATCCAAACCTACTTGGGTTGTATCAACCGTATTTTCATCAAACTCATCACGTACGGCATCTCCGACCTCATCACCCTCTAAAATATTTTCCAGCCCCAATACTTGTTTATTCAAAGACACTGCATAAACATTCGTTTGAAAGCCGGCATAGAGTTTAGACTCCATATCAAACAATGTTGGCTCCCATACTTCTCGGCTATACCCTATGGAACCCGTTAAAATTGACCCGCCTTTTACATACAAAGAGCTGTCAGTTGCTAGGTCTGCATTCACCGTATCAACTGTAACTTCTGCATCCAGGAAGCTAATATCAAATAGACCAGCTGCTTGAAGATCAAAAGATAAAACGCCTCCAAGCAAATCACTACGTATAGCAAAAGGCATAAGAGGCACATGAAGCCCCATACCAACAGTGACTTTTGCATCTTCACCCATGACAGGAAGAATAGCGTTAAATTTATCTTTAATTGCATTTGCTTCAGTTAATGTCAGGTTATCGTTATCCAGCGCATCTTGTAACTCATCAATTTCATCAATGAAGTTATCAACGTCGCCCGTTTCCACATCAATACCTAATGAACTGAAGTAACCCATTCTGACGCTCTCGCCTTTACTCAGCAATAACTCACCACCGGCAGGGTTACCCGTAAAGGAAAGTATGGTTGAAGGATTTGTTGTTTTACCCAGCGTCATCATGGCACCAGGTGAATGTACTTGATAGCCAGCCATACTACTTACTGAGCCACCTAGCCCTATCAGGCCAACACCCAGTAACGCAAAGCGCTTAACATTGGCTGAACTAAGTGATTTTTTCTGTTTCATATTGCTTCCCTTGAATAAGTTAAACCCGATGAAGGACATCGTTTAGATTTCTATAATCCCTAGAAGGAGATAGCATCTAGTTTTGAATCGAACTGCAAGCTCAGTAAATGAGTTTTCGTTTCTTGTTAACGCTAAATATTAGTCGATGTTTAAGCATTCACCAGTGAGATGAGGCTTAGTTTTGTTGTTGATCGATTAAATCACGTAACGAAACGTGTTGATGGTTTTCATAAAGTTCAGCATTGAGCTTATCGATTAAGCTTTCAATATCTTTAGAGGCAGGAATACTTAACATCAGTTGACTTGTATCCTGACGTAAAGTTTTGAGTATATCTGTCACAGATATCTGGTCAGTCGAGTGACCAGGCACTAACTTATCTGCTTTTTCTCCGGCTACCAGCAATAAGCCGCTACCTTTTAGTTTATCAATAATTTTTCGACATAAAGAAGCAGGAATAGAGTGATACGTTTCAACCTTACTTTGATCTATTGGCTCAGCAGAAAACTCATAGGCTTTGGCGATGTAGCACATAATTTCCAGACCGGCTCTTTCAATTAATTCTGGTGAAGCATCTACATATAATTCTCGGGTAATATGGTTTCCATTTTGGTGATAAAAAGCAATACTCGAACCCAGCAGTAAAATCAGCCAATTCATATAAAGCCATATCAATAGCAAAATACCCACCGCAAAACCTGAATAAATAGCATCATACTTGGATGAATTCACCACAAAGGCAGTAAATAATATGCTACTCGCTTGCCATGCACTACCGGCTACAGCGCCACCGAAAAAGGCACTTTTCAGCTTAACTTTAGTATTTGGCATCATCACATAAAAGAAAGTAAAAGCTGCAATAATCATTAAAAAAGGGGTGAGCTTGGTCAAGCTATATATCACACTACCAAAAGGCTCTATTTCGACTAAAGCTTGCACAACAGAGGAGTTCATCGTGGATGCGGTCATACTAATCGCCGCTACGACCAGAATAGGACCCACCAAGATGACACTTAAATAGTGGCTAAACCTGTCACCCAAAGAACGAAGTTGCGGCACCAGCCAAATGGTATTAAAGGCACGCTCTATTTTCTGAATCAGAGAGATAACGGTGTACAGCAGCATAACAAAGCCAACAGCCCCCAATAAACCCACTTTCATATTATCGACAAATGCCAACACGTTATTATATATATCAACGCCCTTTTCCCCCATTGGTTCGAGAAAGCTGTATAACATTGGGGTAAACTGGTCTTGAACATTGAAGGCTTTAAGCACTGAGAAGCACAAGGCTAAAAGAGGAACTACAGAAAGTATGGTGGTATAGACCAAACTCATGGCATGTAAGCTAATTTGGCCATTCACGACATCACGGATGACAGCAAAAAGTATTCGAACCCAATCACGAAGGTGTTTTATTATCGGGCCAAGCGCTTTAACGGGAGGGTCAAGCAACCACTTCTCAAAGTTTTGCCAGAGTTGATTCGGATTCATCACAAACTAAACCCAATTATGAGGTTATGTCATCAATTTGCATATACAAGGAATGCAAACCGGAAACAACCTCACGCATTTCAATATCAAAGCCTTTACCTTCATCAACTTTATGCTGAAGGTCTGCCGCTTTGGCAGATAATGATTCAGCTCTAATGTTACCGGCACTGCCTTTTAAACCATGTGCGAGACGCGACATAAGTTCTGTATCGCCTACTTTTACAGCAGAACGAAATTCAGACTCGAAACTGGCAAAACTTTCCTTAAAGGTAGATAGAATTTGCTTGATAATATCCAGATTATCCATGAACGCATCGTTTAACTTGTTCATATCTAAAGGCTTAGGAATCTGTTCAGTGCTTAGTTTTTCAGTGCTTAGTTTTTCAGTGCTTAGTTTTTCAGTACCAAGCTTTTCAGTAATAAGTTGCTCAGCACGATGCTGTTCAGTCGTATTCATTTTTTCACTCCATCGATTTACACAAGAATTAATGACTTAATTTCCATCTTAATTTATTTCTTATTTTATTTCTTATTTTACTACGTCGGCACAGTTCTTTAAGATTAGCAGACAACTCTGACTCGCCAACCTTATATGCTTTTTTATGTTTAAATTTTTTGAAGGCCTTATTCACCCCTTCCCCCCCGAATTACCTAAGCAACCACCCCAAGGCCTCACCGCTTTTTGCTTGCATTACACCCGTGGCATTAGCCCTTTACTTTGCCTGATGGCCGTTTTAACCGCCTGCATAGCCATTATGGAAGTCACTCTATTTGGTTTTTTGGGCCAACTAGTTGATTGGCTTTCAACAAAAGACCCTCAAAGTTTATGGGATGATGAAGCCGTTACTTTAATTGGTATAGCTGTCGTCATTCTGTTCATTCTTCCGTTTACGGTACTTTTACATGCCAGCGTCATACATCAAGCTTTGCTGGGAAACTACCCGATGCGAATTCGCTGGCAGGCCCACCGCTATTTACTCGGGCAGAGCTTATCGTTTTACCAAAATGAGTTTGCCGGTCGTATTGCCACTAAAGTAATGCAAACAGCACTGTCTGTACGTGAAACAGTCATGAAGATGCTCGATGTACTACTGTTTGTCTGTATCTATTTTATTGGCATGACGTTGGTCGTTTCAAGCGCAGACTATCGTCTGTGCGCACCATTACTCGCCTGGGTAATTGGTTATGCCTTAACCCTACGCTATTTCATCCCAAAACTACGCCAGATTTCTGCTAAACAAGCCGATGCTAGATCCAGTATGGTTGGCTCAATTGTCGACAGTTATACCAATATTGAAACGGTAAAACTCTTTTCTCATAGCCAACGCGAGGCAGACTATGCGAAAGAAAGCATGAATGGTTTTTTAAATACCGTACACCCACAAATGCGACTCGCGACGAAATTGAATACTGCAGTTTGGATACTCAACTCGCTACTGCTGTTTTCAATTTCATCTCTGTCAATTTGGCTATGGACTGAACAAGCCGTTTCAACAGGCGCTATTGCCGTCGCCATTGCCCTGGCGCTACGCCTTAACGGTATGTCTCAGTGGATAATGTGGGAAGTCTCGAGTCTTTTTGAAAATATTGGCGCGGTGCAAGATGGTATTACCACATTATCGAAACCACGAGAAGTACTCGATAATCACCAAGCACCAGACATCACCTCAGTAGAGGGCAGCATAGACTTCCAACATATTCGCTTTCAATACGAACAAGACAAAGCCCTAATTTCTGACTTATCACTCCATATAAAAGCCGGTGAGAAGATTGGTTTGGTCGGTCGCTCGGGTGCAGGTAAATCAACCCTGGTCAATCTCTTATTGCGCTTTTACGACCTACAATCAGGCGGCATATATATCGACAATAAGAACATTGCCGACGTCACCCAAGACAGTTTACGCGCTCAAATTGGCATGGTGACACAAGATACCTCTCTGCTTCACCGCTCGGTAAGAGATAATATCTTATATGGTCAACCCGAGGCATCTGAAGAAGCCATGATTCGCGCTGCCAAACAAGCTGAAGCGCATGATTTTATACTCAAGCTAAGTGACTTAGACGGCCGTAGAGGTTACGACGCTCATGTAGGGGAAAGAGGCGTAAAACTATCTGGCGGCCAGCGACAGCGCATTGCCATTGCCCGCGTATTATTAAAAAACGCACCTATTTTAGTTTTGGACGAAGCCACCTCAGCACTCGATTCAGAAGTAGAAGCAGCCATTCAAGCCAGCTTATATTCACTTATGGAAGGCAAAACGGTCATTGCGATTGCGCATCGATTATCGACAATTGCTGCGCTTGATCGCTTGATCGTTTTAGACGATGGCAAAATTATTGAACAAGGCCAACATGCTGAGCTACTTCAACAAAAGGGCCTTTATGCGCAATTATGGACGAGACAATCTGGTGGGTTTATTGGAAAATAAACGCTAAGCATGAGAGATAGAGCAGCGCACGACACGCCCTCTATAAGAGAATGAATTAACTGCGGCCTTACTAACCAAACACCACCGTTTTATTCTCATGAATAATGACACGGTCTTCAAGATGTAATCTCAAACCTCTGGCCAATACGTTCTTCTCCGCGTCTTTACCAAGCCTCACCATATCTTCAATCGAGTCACTATGACTTATCCGAATAACGTCCTGATCAATGATAGGCCCTTCATCAAGGTCTTGAGTTACATAGTGGCACGTGGCACCGATCAATTTTACACCACGGTTATAAGCTTGATGATAAGGCTTGGCCCCAGCAAAGGATGGCAAGAAACTATGATGAATATTGATTACACGCCCTTCATACTGCTCGCATAATTTTGCAGGCAAAATTTGCATATACCTTGCCAGTACAACTAATTCTGTCTGATAACTATCGACCAATTCAGTTACTTCAGTAAAAGCAGCTTCTTTGTTATCAGGGTTCACTGGAACATGGTGATAAGGTATATTATGCCATTCCACCATTCTTCTTAAATCATCATGGTTAGAGATGACAGCCACAATTTCAGCATCCAGCTCATTACTATGCCAGCGATGCAGAATATCAGCCAGACAGTGAGACTCTTTTGAAGCCATTAGAACAACACGCTTTTTGGCATCTGAGTCACTAAGGCTCCAGCTCATTGAGTATTCTTTAGCGATGGGTTCAAACACAGTTTTAAATGCCGCTAAATCAAATGGAATTGAACTCGCTTTAATTTCATTGCGCATATAGAACTGACCATTTTGCTGATCAGCATGATAGTTTGCTTCAGTTATCCAGCCATTATAGGTCGCTAAGAAATTACTCACTTTCGCTACAATGCCAGTTCTATCCGGGCAAGAGACCACAAGACGGTAGGTTCGTTCCATATCAAAAATACTCTACAACACGTAATTAGATGAATTTATTATTTTATACAAAAATAAAGGCGGGCCAAGCCCACCCCTATTTTTAACTTTTCATACTACTATTTTTAACTTCTCATACTACTATTTTTAACTTCTCATACTACTATTTTTAACTTCTCATACTAAAGTAAAGCTTATACCGACTTCGATGCAATAATTTTTTGTTGCCATATCGCTGGCGCAGTTTGATGCACTGACGTGCCCAAGCTATCAACCGCTACCGAGACTGGCATATCTACCACATCAAACTCGTAGATCGCTTCCATACCTAATTCAGGGAAAGCTACAACCTCAGCATTTTTGATCGCTTTAGACACGAGATAAGCAGCTCCACCGACAGCCATCAGATAGACCGAACCAAATTCTTTGATTGCATCGATCGCAACTTGACCACGCTCAGCCTTACCGATCATGCCCATTAGGCCTGTTTCTTTAAGAATGGTACGCGTAAATTTATCCATACGTGTTGCAGTAGTCGGACCAGCTGGGCCGACGACTTCATCACGAACAGGGTCAACTGGTCCGACGTAATAAATAAAACGACCTTTAAGATCAACAGGTAGCTCTTCACCAGCCGCCAGCATTTCGGTCATTTTCTTATGCGCCGCATCACGGCCCGTCAGCATTTTCCCAGACAAAAGAACTGTATCACCGGGTTTAAGCGTTGCGATATCTTCTTTCGTCACAGTATTCAGATTAATACGTTTAGCACTGTCACCGGCTTCCCAAGTAATTTCAGGCCAATCAGCCAAATTAGGTGCTGCCTGAAGTGCGGGGCCAGAACCATCTAACTCAAAGTGAGCGTGTCGAGTGGCTGCACAGTTAGGAATCATCACAACAGGAAGTGAAGCAGCGTGAGTTGGGTAGTCATTGATTTTGACATCCATAACGGTCGTTAAACCACCAAGACCCTGTGCGCCGATACCTAAATCGTTCACTTTATCCATAATTTCCAAGCGCAATTCTTCAACACGATTTTGTGGCCCACGAGCACGAAGCTCATGGATATCAATCGGTTCCATCAACGCTTCTTTAGCCATCACCGCTGCTTTTTCTGCCGTACCGCCAATACCTATACCAAGCATACCAGGCGGACACCAACCTGCGCCCATTGTCGGTACAGTTTTTAAAACCCAATCAACAATACTGTCACTCGGGTTCAACATCGCCATTTTGGATTTATTTTCAGAGCCGCCGCCTTTCGCAGCAACCTGAATATCGACAGTATTGCCCGGCACAACTTCATAATGAATCACAGCCGGCGTATTATCTTTGGTGTTTTTACGTGCGCCGGCAGGATCTTCTAATATAGAAGCACGAAGTACGTTATCTTCATGCGTATAAGCACGTCGTACGCCTTCATTTATCATGTCAGTCAGACTTAATGTAGCATCCCACTGAACATCCATACCGACTTTCACAAAAACTGTGACAATACCGGTGTCTTGGCAAATTGGACGTTTGCCTTCGGCACACATGCGAGAGTTAATCAGGATTTGCGCCATGGCATCTTTAGCAGCCTGAGACTCTTCTTTCAAATAAGCTTCATGAACTGCGTCAATGAAATCTTTAGGGTGGTAGTAAGAAATAAACTGTAGTGCATCCGCTACACTATCTATTACATCGTCTTGACGTATCGTAGTCATGATCTCTCTCTTAAATCGTTGATCTTGTGTCACAAGGTAGCTATTACTCACTCTTCCGGCATTATTAACGAAAGACTTAAGTTCTATACACAAGCTTGCGCGCCTTATTAAGGAAGCAGATTGTACTCCTTCTATGATTGTTAGCATAGTCAAGCCAAACCAAAAACCAAGCACCCCTAATTGTTTGAATAGTTACAAAAAAATTCGACAAATAATAGTTTCCTGTCTACGTTTAAACTAGGTCAAAAAATTTCGGCCTGATGCTGCGCGTGATTTAATTAAAATCATCCAGCATCTAGCCATTGCTTTATAGAGACAACAATTTAGGAAAAGGTCTTATCCATGTACAAAAAAACCTTATTAAGTGTCGCCATAGCGTCTACTATCACGCTAACAGGCTGTTTAGATCAAAATAATGAGACAACAAAAACAGAAAACGATTCTGCACCAATTACCGCGCCACCCGCATCGGTTGGTACTTACCCTGTATTTGATCCTGCTACGTCAGCACTTCCTATACCAAACGACCTGATCATTGATCAAGTAAATGCCGATGGCACTTATACCGTTACACCTGATCCTACTAATCCTGCAATAACGGCTCTGAATGAACTCAGTGGCGCTTCGACTTCGGCGCCAATTGATCTAAAAATCAGCGGACTGATTGACAGTTCAACCCTTGCAGGCAACGTGTTTTTAATCGCACTGGATTACGCTAGCGGCAGCCCTCTTCAAGGCCTTAGCATCTCTGAGCCGCCAACTGTATCGGCAAGCCAGCCAAGCTATACCTTGGAAGAAAAGATATTAGACGGTACAAGCTATATTAGAATTAACCCTACAAGCCCACTTAACCCGCTTACTCGCTATATCGCCGTGATTACCAACGGGGTTAAAGATGATGCAGGCAATGCACTTAAGGGCTCACCAGGTGCAACAGGATACAAGACACTAACACGAACAGATGATGAACAAATATTACCGGATCCGGCCTTAGCCCCCGTTAGAGCTCTCATAAATGGTCTTTGGGAACCCGTCGCTGCTAAATTTTTTGCTGCTGCAGTAAACCCTACAAGAGCCACGGCAGGCTTATCCGCTTTAACAGACAGCAATATCGTTCTTTCATATAGCTTCATGACTTCAGGCGATGAAAAGGTTCTTAACTATATTGCAGACCCTGCTCAATGGTTTAATGACCAGCTGGATACATTTCTTGGCGTAAAGGCTGCGACGTCTATTGTAACTAATCAAACCGATGTTGATAGCGATGGGGATGTAGATTATACAGATGTTAGTCTAGCTAAAACGGGTGCTGTTGCAGCCTTCCCTGATGCAGCGACACAAACCGCTCTGGATGGTGCAGGGCTAACATTAGCTGCTGTTCAGTCAGTACCTGGATGCGGCGCCGTAACAGGTGGATCAGCATACATTTCCTGTATGTCTGCAATTTTAGGCTCCCCCGCCGGCCCGTTTGGCGCTTTGCTGCCAACTCCAGCAGCATCAGCTACCGTTACATTTGATGATGCAGGAACCCTAGATGCTTACCAAGTATCGTCATTAACGGCATCCCTAATGGCTGGCGCGAGCGTGCCGATGGGCACAGTAAGCGTCACCCAAGGCACAATAAGCCTACCTTATTATCTTGGGATTCCTTCAGGCGCAAATGGTGCACCACTGATTACTAACAGCTGGGAAGCTAATAACGTGCTCGCAGGTGCAATTAATACAGCTTTTGCCCCACTTGGACTCAGTATTCCTCAAGCCGATACATCAGTGTCAACGACAGTGAACTATATTTTCCCATTTCCAAAAACAACTGGCGCTGACTCTGGTAATGTCACCATTCCAATTTTAGCCATACACCCTACTACCCCCGCCGGGCCAATGAAAACCGTTATGTTCCAGCATGGCATACAAACCGACCGAAGCGCAGCTTTAACCTTTGGTGGCTCTTTAGTTGCAGGAGCAAAAGGCTTGGGTGCTGATGTAGCGGTCATTGCAATAGATCAACCTCTTCACGGTATTGGCGGTATTAACACTACCGAACAAGCAGCATTGACAGAAAAGTTAATGACTTCAGCTGGCAGCCTAACCACTCCAGATGGCGTATTCGATGGTATTGATGCTGATGAACAAACTACAATCGATGCCGTTGTTGCAGGCCTATTTTCTGCTGGTTTAGTACAAACAATTGATACTGTCACCAATAGCGGCGCTCCTGGCACAACCAACTGTGTCGATCTAGGTACAAATGGTTTAACTGCGACAACCAATAGTATTTTAGGCGGCGCATGTGACGCCGACCCGGTTATTGACGGTGCTCTCGGACAAGATGCTTCAGCTGCTTTATTTGGCGCTCAAGTACTGGAAAGAACGATAGCCAATGGCGCAGGCATCGTTCCAGGACTTGTACAAGGCGCTGACTCTGAGCGACACTTCGGCTTCACCGCCAATGCAACGGCTGGCGCTGCACCCAATGCTATGGATTACACTGGATCAAGTGCCGCAAACTTTTCTGGCTCTACGTTCATCAACCTCACAAGCTTCCTTACTTCGCGAGACAACCTTCGCCAGCAAGTTCTTGATTTGCTTGCAGTTCGAAAAACTGTTGGCTCAATGGATCTAAATGGTGCTGCAGCAAATGGAGATCTAGATGGCAACGATGTCTACTTCATAGGCCATTCACTTGGCACCATCAATGGCATGCCTTTTGTGACAGTTGCTAATGACAGCGCCACCACTACTGATAACATAATAGCTGCTAACATGCTGACTCCAGGAGGCGGCTTTACGGGCTTGTTAGAGAACTCTCCCGTATTTGCCCCAAGCATTTTGAATGGCCTTGCAGGATTAGGTTTAACTCAAGATACCTCATCATTCCAAGCATTTATTCATCTTCTTCAAGCAACGCTGGATTCAGCCGACGCAATTAACTATGTTGAAGATATAAAAGATACTACACCGGTACTATTTTCTGAGGTCGTTGGCGATACATACATCCCGAACTCAGTTGATACAGCTGGTGAAGTATTAGGTGCAGGCTCTATTTCTTACTCTGGGGGTACTGAGCCACTAATTGTAGAATCTAGTGCAACGGCTATTTCTGATGCTGCAGGAAACTACCCATTAACACAAAATGTAGTCAGGTATACTGAAGGCTTCCATACAACACCAGTCTTCCCTGCTACTGGCACAAATGAGGAGCTCACTGTTTATTCAGAAATGGTGAAACAAGCAACATCACTGGTTCTAAGTAGCGGTACTGCAGTGACCGTTGACAATTCGACTATCGATGTTATTCAGTAATACCTTCAAGTAATAAAGGAACCCCATAAAGAGTGATTTTTATGGGGTTTTTTATTACTCAAAGAAACAAGCCCTGATAAATATGAATTTGATAGCCCAAGCTGTTGACCACCCCTTCGAATTCCGTATAATGCCTTCCTGCAAAGCCAGTGTGATGAAATTGGTAGACATGAGGGATTCAAAATCCCTTGTCCTTCGGGACGTGGCGGTTCGAGTCCGCCCACTGGTACCACAACCTTCTTATCCTTTTGTTATTCTTTAGATTCCTCTAAGTCTTCCCTACTTTAAAACCTAATATTCAGCCATTTGCTCCAAATTCATGCTCCATATTGTTCAGAACAATGTGCATCGAATAAGGTTCGAATTATGTCTCATATTAGACTTCGTGCATCAGGTTATTACTTCAGAAAAGTCATCCCTGTAGACTTACGTTCTGTATTTAATAAACAGGAATTAGTGCTTACTCTTGGTACACATTCCAAAGGTATAGCAAACCATCGAGCAAGTTATCTGCTATATACCGTTAATCATGCTATTCAGTACGCCAGAAACCACATACAACTGCATGACGTTTTCTAGAAATTTCTATAACTACCCATTTGAAGAACTTAAGGAAGCTATTGTCCTAATAGACTGCAAGCTGGATTTGTCACACCTGAATGATAGATGAAAATCCAGTCGCTAAAAAAATTGAGTTATGAATCAAAAACTCTTTACTTGATATTACTCTATAAGGAAGAACTTTATAGACGCCTTAGACTTTACTAGAACACAAAGCTTCAGTATGGTTGCCCCCTTTAAGTAACAGTGTATTTACAGGGAATAAATTATGAAGTTTGGATTAAAAATCTGTTCAGCCATCTTGCTCCTTTTGCTATTTTCAACAGCTCAGGCACAAAGTTATATTGGAGGACAGCTTACATTACTCAATTATGATCAGCCTAGTACAGACAAGGCATTTATTGCCCTGAATGATGACACTGCAGTATCAGCTATCACATTACAAATAGGCAAACAGTTAAATAATTGGGCAACACTTGAAGCTCGCGTATCACTCGGAATTTTGGACGGATCACTTTCTATACCTGGCGGCGGAGACGTAGAAATGGAGCTTTCTAAAATGTATGGAGTATATTCTCTATTTCACCTTAGAGATCAGATTGAATTACTAACACCGTACCTGCTTCTCGGCTATAGCAAAGCAGACATGAAAGCATCTAACAACGGCATATCTATTGAAGAATCCCAATCTAGCCTAACTTATGCTTTAGGTTTAGCCATTGGAATGGACGACACCTTCTCGGTTAACTTTGAGCTGGGGCAATATATCAAAGATGATGCCTATGAATTGGATGGGTTTACAGTTGGCTTCCAACGCTCATTCTAGATAATCAGAAGCAAACAATGAATTCTGGTTCTTCTCAGCAAGCAACAAAATAGTAAGCGATATTTTCTTAATATTGAATGTTTTGGTGTGTGCTGGTATCAGGGTATCAAATTCCTGCTCTATGCCACCACTCCCCATACCTGAACCGATGACCACCTTGTAACTATTTTTTATAATATGCTCAGGTATATCCACTTTATCGTCATACTCTTCATATGAACGGGATAACACTTCAAAGTATGATTTATTCTCACCAAGAGAAAGCTCTGCCACTCTTTTTAATGCAAGTTTCTCTAAAGAAGCCTGACTCCCTGCTTTTTTAAACGTTTCATAAACTACTATATAGTTACCATTTTCAAGCCTGCTCTCAGAGTATCCATCAGGGGTATACTCATCTCTCTGCTGGTAGTTAATACTTGTACAACCAGAGAGTAATACAGCTAGAATTAAAAGTACTTTTGAATATTTATTCATCTGAATACCATTTTGGAATCAATAAAAAACGCATGAATACTAACCTTTCAACCAGAATATGAAAAGACTCATACTCAGTTGTATTTTGGCACAACACCTTATCAAAAGCAGCCAGACTTATATTGCATATCCATAGGGTAGTTTTAGTTGCTTGTCAGCAATGGTTACCGTGTCGCCATACAGAACTCTATTTTTATAGTAATAAAGCTCCCACTTGTAGGCTGTGGATAAATACCATGTACTTAGTCCAGACAAAGTAAACAAGATGTTAAAGATTAGACGTTTCAAATTAAATCCTTTTACCAGCTATAACCTATAATTTTAGTGGATTTTGATTAACTCTTCTAAATCAGTAGGAGATACAAAAACAAATAACTTACCTGCCTTCAGTTTTGTTAGAAGCTTTAACTTATCTGACATTTGAATTAGATCCTTTCTAGCTGTTTCATAAGCTATGCCATGAGAGTTTTGATGCTCATTGATTTTGTAAATAAACCTAGGGTGCTTTAGGGCGTGCCTCAGTAAGGCTAGCTGCCTAAAGTTCAATTTACCTTTAAGCTTCTCGTTGCTCTCTAATAGCCCCTCAGCAAACTCAACACCTTTAATCTTCTTATCGAAGTAATCCTGCAACTCCACAATAGATGACTTAATCACTTCTAGTTGATGAACTATGAAGTAGGTCAGATCATTATCATCCGTTTCAGTATGAAGAAATGCTTTACCATACTGAACAGGTGCTCGCTTAATTACCTTTGAAATAGAGATAAATTCCATTAGCCAATAACCTTCATTAGCTAATGCCCAATAAAATAAAGCTCTCGCTGTTCGCCCATTACCATCTACAAATGGGTGGTCGTAAGCCAGCATAAAATGCAAGGCAATCGCTTTAATGACAGGATGAAGGAATTCCTGCGTTAACTCACCATTAGCAAACTGACAGAGCAAGGTTAGCCTATCTTCAAGTTCGCTAGCATCAGGTGGTGAATGCAATACATTATGATTCTCATCAACAACATGTATATCCTCGTCACCATCCCTAAAACAGCCCGCTTTTGCAGAGTCATCGAGGGTACTTTCAGTCACAATTTTGTGGAGCTCTAATACAATTGAAGAGGTAAGTTTTTCATCCTTGTATTCCCTAATAAATTGCATAGCATGATAGTTATTCAATATCATCTGTTCGCTTTTATCTTTAGGGTCTCTTCCCTGACGAATCATTTCCTTTGCAACATTGCGAGTTGTAGATGCACCTTCAAGCTGACTTGAACTAATAGCCTCTTCTACTAATGATCTAATGAGATAAGTATTTCGTATATTTGGGTTAGCGATTGGCTTTTCAGCAGAGATGGTTCCTGCAGTATTTAGATCTAACCAATGCAATTCTTCCTGTAAGTTGTTAGGAACACAAAACTTGAAGGGCTTTCCATACTTATCCATTAAAGGAATAGACTGATACATGCTATTCCTAGAAAACTTTATACCTGCCCACCATTCCTTGTTGCTATACCCTTCAGGTGACTCTAGGTGCTGAACCTTATCCCAATGAAGATATCGCCCTTTGGAATCAACAGAGCTGAACTTACTTAAAATACCCGTTGCTCTAGTAGAATCTTTCGCAACCATATCTACAAATATTTTCTCTGCATCAGGAGGAGTAACCGGCATTTTCATATTGATGACCTAATATAACTTATTGGTAAAAGTATTTTTATTACTAGATTTCTAATACCTAGTAATAGCATACTAGACCACCTATAAAAAGATATTAAGTACTATTTTTTCATTTTCTAGTAACAAACAAGATAAAGCACCTCTCAATAAATAGATATACAAAGTACTATCAGATAGATAGCTACATTATTCTTTCACTAAAAGTGTAGTAATATTCTCGCCATTGAGCCGCTCTAGCGAAAACATACAACTCTGTTATAGC
>Ga0209290_1000463_pt1 | contig 29418 bp, 22 predicted proteins | sample EN1Hudsemesocosm_2_FD_184632 | JGI IMG/M metagenome (GOLD analysis project Ga0209290, IMG submission 184632) | Methane-oxidizing microbial communities from mesocosms in the Hudson Canyon - EN10B Hudson Canyon (SPAdes) (version 2) | ecosystem: Environmental > Aquatic > Marine > Cold seeps... | reverse complement strand
ATCACAAAATCCTCAAAGTTTTACGCAAGATAGGCAAGTCCTAGCGTTGAGACATATCAATACGCAGTTACTTGAATACGCCAAAAAAGGTAAGCAAGTCGTGCTGGTGATTGATGAAGCGCAATCTATGCCTGCCGAAACAATCGAAGCCTTGCGACTGCTGACAAATCTAGAAACTGAATCAGACAAGTTGCTTCAGATTGTGTTGTTCGGTCAGCCGGAACTTGATCAGCTCTTGTCGCAAGAACGGCTGCGTCAGTTAAAACAAAGAATTACCTTTCAGCACCACTTGCAGGCCTTAGGTCGACCAGATATTGAACGTTATATTTCACATCGAATGTTGCTAGCGGGGTATACCGGCCAACGCTTGTTTGATAGCGATGCCGTCACCGTGCTTTGCCAGGCCTCCAAAGGTATACCAAGACTGGTTAATATTTTGTGTCACAAAGCTTTGATGGTGGCTTATGGACAAGGCTCTCAAGTTGTAACCAAGCAGCATATGAAATTAGCGGTTAATGACACCGAGAGCATAAAGGCCAAACGCTGGTGGCAGTCTATTTTGCCTAGTGCCGCGTTAGTTCTATTGGTTCAAAACACTGCAATGCCTGCGTTTTTGCCGATGATGGAGTGGATGCTGTGAGTGTCATCAATGACATGTTACGGGACTTAGACGCACGAAAGGCACCAGAACGCGACGGCATGGCTGGTGAAGGTCATTCCTTGGTGCAGTCTCAGGTAAAGCCGAAGTGGCACTTACCCGCCGCAATAGTCGTTATTATTGCCTTAATTTTAGGGGCGTTTTGGTTGGGAGGGGCTGGTGAAAACCATGAACCTCTTACGCAAGCTTATTTGCCGCCAAGCTCAGAAGGCACAGCCATAGAGCCCAGCGGGCCTGAGATTCAGCAGTCGACGACAGACAGGGTTGCGGAGCCGGACGAGCAGGTACGTATTGACGAGCCGGTAGCACACGTTGTTAGCAAGGCGGAATCGGCAAGGCTCGAAAAGCATATAGCGTCAGAGCGCGCCTTGCCTCAAGAGAACAAGCGCGTGACTCAAAGCGAGCGAGAGAGCGAGCCTGCTGCCGTCGTAGCTAAGGTGCAAAAGAAACAAGAGAAACACACCGAAGTCGACAGCGCAAAGAAGACCAAAAGTCTAGGCGAGCCGCGCGCGAGTGTTGCTAAGCCTGAGGCGACTGGTGCCGCTGAAATGGTTGCAGATAAACCGAGTAAGAAAGTGTTGGAGGAAGGTACCTCTGTCGTGCGCTTGACGCCCACAGCGCAAGACCAGCAAGTTGCCAAGCAGAATCAAAAGCGTTTAGAGAAGGGAGAGGCTTCCTTTGCGATTCAGACGCTTTATGCCTTTATCGCGGACTCAGAACAAGACAACTATAGCCGAACGGTGTTGGCGACGTATTTGATGCAGACGCAACGATTTGCAGAGGCCGGAGATGTCTTAACGCCAGTTGATTTCGATGATTTGCCCGCGCTACGAGTTCTCAAGGCGCGCTGGCTATTACAAACATACGATGTAGCGCGCGCGATACAGTGGTTGGAAACGAATCCACCTGAGGTTTCGAAGGACCGCGATTATGCAGCCTTATTGGCAAACTACTATCAACAAGCGGGTCAGTTTGAAAAATCTGTTGAGACCTACGCAGAACTGCTTGAATTTAATTCAGAAAAAGGTGAATGGTGGTTAGGTCTAGGTGTCGGTTATGACCGCCTTAAACGTTACGATGATGCGGCTTACGCTTATCGCCAAGCGATTGTGTCACCTAAGCTAAAAACGTCCTTGGTAGAGTTTGCCAGAGCACGTCTTGAACAGTTAACACGGTAAACATCGCACCCAGCGAGTATTAGAGAAGATCAGGTATGAATGAACCGAAGAAAAAAATTCGTATTGGTGACTTGCTGATTCAAAACAGCGTGATTACCGAAGACCAGTTGATGACAGCACTAGCTGAGCAGAAAAAGTCTGGCAGAAAGCTGGGTCGTACGTTAATCGATCTTGGCTATGTCGATGAAGATAGCTTGCTGAGCCTATTGTCTCGCCAGCTTGAAATTCCTTTTGTACAGCTCAAGCACTATCAGTTTAATCAAGACCTGATCAAGAAACTTCCGGAAGCCCAGGCGCGGCGATTCCGCGCGATTGTTTTGGACGAACAACAGGGAACGCTGCTAATCGGCATGGCAGACCCCATGGACTTGATGGCACTTGACGAGATTACACAATCGGTCAAGCAGGCAACTCGCCAAGCGGTGGTGCGTGAAGGTGAATTGTTAAGTACGCTTGATATGGTTTATCGCCGTACCGACGAAATCTCGAATTTGGCGGAAGAACTTGATAGTGAGCTATCCGATGACGCGTTCGACTTAGCCGAACTGACCGCTACCGGCGATGACTCTGAAGCTCCCGTTGTTAAATTACTACAATCGATTTTTGAAGATGCTGTGATGGCAAGAGCGTCTGATATTCACATCGAGCCGGATGAGAGTGTGGTTCGTATTCGCCAGCGTATTGATGGCGTGTTGCAAGAACAAGAAATGAAAGAAACGCGTATCAACGCAGCACTTGTTTTGCGCTTGAAGTTGATGTCAGGTTTGAATATTTCTGAAAAGCGTATCCCTCAAGACGGCCGGTTCAACGTGCGTGTAAAAGGCCGCTCTGTGGATGTGCGCTTATCGACCATGCCGACGCAGTATGGCGAGTCGGTTGTTATGCGTTTGCTAGATCAGACCGATGGCATGCTGGGGCTGGAAAACAGCGGAATGCCACCCAAAATAATGGACCGGTTTAAAGTGGCGATAACGCGGCCGCATGGTTTGATTTTGGTAACAGGGCCCACCGGTAGCGGTAAAACGACGACGCTTTATGGCGCGTTGACGCGCTTGAACAAACCTGAAGTGAAGATTATTACGGCGGAAGATCCTGTCGAATATCGCTTGCCACGTATTACGCAAGTCCAAGTAAATCCAAAAGTAGGGTTGACCTTTTCGTCTGTGTTGCGCGCTTGTTTGCGTCAAGATCCAGATGTGGTTTTGGTTGGGGAAATGCGAGACCAAGAAACAGCGGAAATAGGACTTCGTGCCGCAATGACAGGCCATTTGGTCATGTCCACACTGCATACCAATGATGCAATTAGCAGTGCCATGCGCTTGATTGATATGGGCGCGGAGCCTTATTTGGTCGCAAGTTCGCTGCAAGGTGTTTTAGCACAGCGCTTGATACGAAGGGTCTGTGAAAATTGTGCAACAGATTACCATCCGACCGAGCAAGAACGTATTTGGTTATCCAGTTTGCTGGATGAGGGAGAGGCCGTAGCCGAGACGTATACGCAAGGCTCTGGTTGTTATCAGTGCAGCAATACAGGTTACAAAGGTCGTATTGGTATTTACGAGTGGTTGGAGATGGACGCGAATACGCTAGGCGCATTGCGGCGGGCTGATCCGGATGAATTTGAGAAGGCCGCACGAGAAAATCCGTATTATCGGCCGCTCGAACATTGCGCCTTAGATTATGCGAAACAAGGAAAAACGAGTTTAGACGAAGTATTCCGTGTTTCTGCGACGTTACAAGACAAAGAACCAGAACTTGAAGATCATTTTGAATTAGATCTGGACGAAGAGTAAGGGCGCACGTTATGGCGAGTTTTGAGTATCAAGGTAGAGACAATTCGGGAAAGTCGGTGTCGGGCAGGCTAGAGGTTGCCTCTCAGAACGCCGCCGCGTCCGAGCTTTCTCGCCAAGGTATTACGCCAATTAAGATTCTCGAAGTGGCTGGGCAAAAAGCGGCCGGTAAGCCAATCGAAATTAATATTTTTCCCAAGAAAGTGTCCTTGGACGAGCTTATTATTTTCTGTCGTCAAATGAACGCATTAATGCGTGCGGGTATTCCCATCATTCGCGCAATGAAAGGCCTAGCCGACTCGACCAAGTCAGAAGTGCTGTCCGAAACATTGGCCGATGTATCGGCGCGTTTAGAGTCGGGTATCAACCTCGCGTCGTCAATGCAGTCGCACCCTAAAGTATTTTCTGAATTATTTATTAGTATGATTCACGTCGGTGAAAACACCGGTCAATTAGATGAAGCGTTTAAGCGCCTCAGTGAGAATCTAGAAATGGAGCGCGACACGCGCAAACGGGTTAAGCAAGCCACGCGCTATCCAACGATGGTGTTAACCGCTATTTTAATTGCACTGTTTGTCGTGAATTTATTTGTGATTCCAAAGTTCGCCAGCGTGTTTAAGAAGTTTGGTGCGGACCTACCATTGCCTACGCAAATTCTGGTCGCAACCTCTAATTTTTGTTTGGATTATTGGTGGCTAATGGGTTTGGTCGTAATCGCTGCTGTGTTTGGTTTTAAGCGATGGGTGAAAACAGAGAACGGCCATCATGAATGGGACCGCCGTAAGCTCAACTTTCCGATCGTAGGAGTGTTATTTGAACAAATAGCGCTGTCACGCTTTACCAGAAATTTCGCGATGATGCTTAACTCGGGAATGCCGATTACGCATGCCTTGGCGATTGCGGCAGAGGCCTCAGGAAATCGTTTTATTGGTCAGCGAATTCTAGATATGAAGGTATCGATTGAGCGCGGCGATAGCTTGTTGCGCTCGGCGCGCAATACCAATGTATTTACGCCATTGGTATTACAAATGATTGCGGTAGGTGAAGAAACCGGCCAGATTGATGCCCTCTTGGATGAAGTGGCAGACTTTTATGATGAAGAGGCCGATTACTCGCTCAAACGTTTGTCGGAGGCGATCGAGCCAATATTGATTGTCGCGATGGGCGGCATTGTTCTTATTCTCGCGCTGGGTGTATTTCTGCCAATTTGGGATTTGGGGCAAGCGGCAACAGGGCGTTAAGGGTAGGCAATATTATGGTTGTATCAGCCCGAGCCTTCAAAGGCCGCTATATAACAATCAGCGTGACACTGATTATCATTGCTGTGCTGATCAATATGCTCGTTGAACGTGTTAGCCGCGAGATGGACAACCTAGAAAGAACGCATTTCGAACTGCGCTTAGCAGAGCTGCGTTCTGCTTTGCTTCTTAAGCAGCTAGAGATTCGGACCAGAGGTTTTGAGGGCGACCCGCGGCAGCTTGCAGGGACTAACCCCATGCGATGGATTAAAGGGTGGCCGGTGGACTTGCCCGCTTATTATTTTGGTGAGGCGGAGCTAAGCAGTGCGCTGGAAGAAACGGGTCATTGGGTTTATGACCCCAAGCAAAGGGTCATAGCGTATTTGCCGAATACCGAAGAAGGCTTTGACGTTGATTCGACAGGGCAGTTGCAAGAAGGCGGTAGTTTTAAGATTTCTGCCTCGCAGCCGTGGCTAAAGTACCAGGTCAAGGTGCTGATGAACGGAGCGAAACTTGAGTCACTGAGCCTAGAGTTTGTTCAGTAACACGGAGTGTATCCATTAGGCTTCGCCAGATACAAAAATCGAACAAAATCAACATAGCTAACACTCATTTAGTCGCTATAGTTAAAGTAACTTGTTACAAAGTTCGAATGTGCTGTTAATGTTGTATCAGTAGCGCACCATTTTATATTTTAGGTTTTGGAGAGTTTTAGATGAAGCGTCAAGCGGGTTTTACTTTAATTGAATTGGTCATGGTTATCGTGATTCTGGGTATTCTTTCAGCATTTGCTTTGCCGCGATTTGCAGATCTTGGAACGGATGCGCGTGAAGCGGCGATTCAGGCAGCGGCGGGTGCGATTAAATCTGCCTCCGCTATTTCTTATGCAGATGCGTTGGTAAGTAATCAGACTGGAGGAACTGGGTCAGTTACATTGGAAGGTCAGACGATCAACCTAATCAACGGATACCCTGATGTTAACGATACGACAGAAGGCACGCAGGACATTCTGACTGCCGCTCAAATTAGTGGCACAGATTTTACCATTACTGGTTCTTCGACTACTGCAGCAATCGTTCAGGCAATCGGTGCGACCACTGCAGCGAACTGTCAGGTCTCTTATACGGAGTCAACCGGTGCTGGCGTAGCGCCAGTGATAGCTGTTGATATAAGCGATTGTTAGAATCTAGTGTTGTGAAAAAGCGCCTCAGGGCGCTTTTTTTCGTCTAGTGCTGATATATGAATACGCGTGTTGATATGACTCATAAAAACACAAACGCCCAGCAAGGTTTCACGCTTATCGAGCTTGTGATGGTGCTGGTGGTCATTTCCCTTCTAAGCTACAGCGGAATTAGCCTATTTACCTCGCAGTCTGTCTACGCGGGATATGTCGCCAAAGACGTGCTGATTTCTCAATCCTTACTCGCCCAACAAGTGGCTCTTGGGTCAAGCGGCATTGCCAATCCGGTGAGCTTAACCGTGTCTGTGAATAGCGATGACGATTGGGTGTTTGCGATTCAGAAGACTGGTGTCACGAACCCAGACCCAGTTATTGTTGAGTCGAGTGGCAACGGCATGCAAGTGGATAGTGTTAATTTCTCGTCTGGAGACAGCCAAACCTTTACCTGGACCAACACCGCGAGCTTAAGTGACGCCGCTAGTCATACGGTGCGTTTCACGGGGCAGAATAATTTTAGAGTCTGTTTTTCGCCGCAGGGTTATGTTTATGAAAGCTCAGTGGTGTGCCCATGAAGCCTACTCTTGAGCAAGAAAAGTACATCGGTTCTGCCGGAGTACATCGACTCTATCGACCAAAACAAGCAGGCGTTACATTGGTCGAACTGGTGATTTCGATTGTGATTATATCGATCGCAATGGTTGCTGTTTTAAATTCATTTAGTGTTTCGATCTCTCAAAGTGCCGATCCACTTTGGCGCAATAAATCGTTAAAACTAGCTCAGTTCTATTTAGATGAAATTTTGGCTAAGTCTTACGATCACGCCACTCCCCTTGGAGGCGTGCCGCCAGTGGCCAGCCCTAGTTGCGCTAGCCTAGGTCCAGACGGTTCAGAAAGCCGCGTTAATTATAACGATGTTGACGACTACAATGGTCTCGTCGATGCGCCCCCTGTTAGTTTGATTGGAGCGATTGATGCGTCATATGCGCAATACTCGGTTACTGTTACGGTGAGTTGCGACGGCAGTAATGTTTCAGCGAGTGGCAATAGCCAAGCAAAAAAAATATTAGTAGTGATTACCTCGCCCGGGCAAAATCCAGTGTCTTTTGCAGCTTATAAAGGTAACTATTAATGCGCCGCCCATCGAAAGGTTTTACGCTGATAGAAATTATCGTTGTGATTGTCATTATCGGTATTTTGGGTGTGGGTATTACGAATTTTATGGGGCGCTCGGTACAAGGATTTGCGGATACGGCTGAGCGTCAGCAAGTGGCATCGATTGCTTGGATTGTGTCTGAAAAATTAAGTCGGGCTTTTCGCGACGCGTTACCTAATAGCTTCCGTATCAATGATGGTAGTGGTTCTGGTACGTGTATCGAATACATCCCGACAGTAGCGGGTACTGACTACCTGTCTGTCCCCACGCTCACGGCGGCTAGCGCCTTTGAAGTGGTTCCTTTTTCATCCTATAACAATGCAAGCATCAACAGCGCGCGGGACCGTGTTGTGGTTTACCCCAATACCTTAACCGGACTTTATGGTCTTGCAGATCCAGGAATGGTGAGTGGCACGATTGATTCGCTCGCGGCGGGCACAACGACCGGTTCGTTGCTACTAACCTTGAATTCAGCACATCAATTTTTGAGCGACTCGCCAACGCGCCGGTTGTTTGTTGTGCGCAATCCCGAAATGTTCTGTTTCGAGGGTAACTTTCTAAATGTTTATCAAGGTCAAGGGTTTCAAGCTTCTATCCCCGATCCGTCAGGGTTAACAGGGGCGGTTGTCGCACACAATGTAAGTAACGGCGCGTTTACTTATACTCCCGGCACACTCAGCCGTGGAGGTGTGATTACCATACAATTTGATGTGAGTGAGTCGGCAGGCCTAACGCAGTCGATTGCTCAGGAGGTACAAGTCAGAAATGTGCCCTAATCAGATTCCTAATAAGAATGCTCAGCGCGGGATCGGTTTGCCTGCGACCATTTTCATTATTACCGTGTTGGCACTCATTGTGGTCGCGATGGCGGAATTGAATCAGAGTTCTAGCCAAGCATTTGCGCAAAGTTTTCAGTCGCAAAAAGCGTTTTATGCAGCTGAAAGCGGGGCGCAAGTGGCGCTTAACCGGATATTTGTTGGCGGGGTGGCATGCAACAACTCGATTGCAGACATCGACTTTTCGTCGGCGGGAGATGGCTTGCAAGACTGTGTGGCAGATTTGGGCTGTAACCAAGTGACGGTTAGCGGGGTCAATTATTTTACGATTTCGAGCACCGCGAGTTGTGGTGGTGGCTTTGGCGAGGCAACACGATCGGTTGAGGTGAGAGCTCATGATGAACCTTAGTTTTAATGGGCTGTCTGCCAGATCTGTGGCCTCTTCTATATTGCTTCTGCTGCTCGCAAGCTTAGCGAGTTATGCCAATGCCGTCACGGTGCAAATCCGAGTCGATAACGACAATCGAGATGCAGAAGAGTTGATTTCAGATGGCGATATGTACCGTGACAGCTCTGACTTAGAACTTGGGTTTGACGACTTTGCGGGAGGGTTACAGATTGTCGGTATGTTGTTCAGGTCAGTGGACGTCCCGCAGGGAGCGGTGATCAACTCCGCGTATATCGAATTTGAAACGGATGAAACGGATTCTGGCACAACGAATCTGATTATTTATGCAGAGGATGAAGATTCCGCTGGAAACATTGGAAACAACGATGGGAATTTGAGTACGAGAACGCCGACCACAGAGACAGAGACTTGGTCACCAGGCGCTTGGAATACCGTTAGTCAAAAGCACCAGACGCCTAATCTATCCGATATTATTCAAGAGTTAGTTGACCGCCCCGGCTGGGTCGCGAATAACAACATGGCGTTGTTGATTGCCCCCGGTACAGGCTGCAATAGCTCTACCTGTCAAAGAACAGCGGAATCCCATGACGGTGAAAGCGCCAATGCGCCTTTGCTGGTGATTGATTACACCGAAAATACGCTTCCGTCTGTGACGAGTGTAGGCGGTGCGTGTGGCTCCGATAACGTTCTGATTGTTGAATATGATTCCGCGGTCGGCGCGGAGGCGTTGGACACCAGTTTATATACACTTAATGTGGGTACAGTGACTGCCGCCGCAGCGCAAAGCGACACGGTGATTGTGCTATCTGTGACAGGTTTAGTCGCGGGCACCTCAACCACACTTAGCATAGATGGCGTCGATCAAACTATTGATTACTCGGGGCTGTTGGGGCGTTACTTTGATCAACGCAGTGGTGCTGGCGGCGCGAAAGTTAACTATACGACAGGCTTGTTTTCTGGCGATGAATTTCTGCGCTTAGACAGCCAAGTCAATTTTAATTGGGGTAGCGGAACTCCCACGATTTTTCCTTCTGTTTCAGGTAATAATGAGCGCTTTAGTATTCGTTGGACGGGATCAGTCGTCCCTACTGTAACGGGTAGCTATGAGTTCCGACTTTATTCTGACGACGGCATGCGCCTTGATTTAGATGGGACTCAAATTGTTGACTTTTGGACCCTGCATGGGCCCAGCTATTCGAGTATTTCCGCTGCGCAAGCGCTGACTAGTGGTCAGGCTTATACCGTTCAAGCTGAGCACTACGAGAACACCGGTCAGGCGGTGGCTCAGATCGAGTGGCGCAGAGACGGCGGTGCTTGGGAGAATATTCCTAACACTAACTTGCATACTTGCCCCACGATTGTCCCCGCGCTGAGTCCTGATATTGAGCTTCGTATGGATGAAAACGTTTGGAGTGGCGCAATTGACGAAGTGCAAGACAGCACCGGTAACGGCAATGACGGCGTTGCGAGTGGTGGCGCAGACACGATTAGTGCCGGGCACCTCTGTCGTGCGGGCGAATTTGATGGCGCGGACGACTTTATTGAAATGGGTGCAGGCACTCTAGATGCACTGCGTGGAACGGCCTCTTTAAGTTTTTGGATAAAAACCTCGCAAACAGGGGATGATACCGGGTGGCGTGCACCGGGTATTGCGGGCGTCGAAGAGGCGGGTGGTAGTGATGATATTTTTTGGGGTTGGCTCGACGGCTCAGGACGCATTGGACTATCGGTAGCCAACGATTTTTCGACGAAGTCGACCATCGCAATCAACGATGATGTTTTTCATCATATCGTGTTGACGCGCGATGCGGTGGCAGGGACCTATGAAATATATATTGATGATGTACTCAACAATAGTGGCACGCTCCCGGGCGGAACCATTGGTAACCTGTTTAGCAGTATCGGACGTATTGAAGATACCGGCGGGTCAGAAGAGTACTTTCAGGGCACGCTTGATGAATTGAAAATATTCTCATCGGTCATATCTAGTGCAGATGTAACAACGCTTTTTAATGAAACTAGGCCTTGCGGTGGGACACTTCCTTTCGCTCATTATGCTTTTGAACAAGCAGCATGGTCTGGCCCCGGTGTGGTCATAGAGGATTACACCGGCAATGGTAATGCCGCTGTTAGTTTGGGCAGTAGCTTAGTTGCCTACAACGCCGATGGTTATGTTTGTCGCGGTGCAGATATTCCAGATAATGGCACGGTTGCTCAGATCGATGCGATCAATACCCAGCAAGACATTAACACGGCGCTGGGCAACGAAGGCTCTATCATGTTCTGGTTTCGCTCTGAAAGCGACTGGGTAGGAAGTGGTGACAGAACGCTAATAGATGCGAGTACAAGAGTTTTTAATAATGCCAATGACAAATATTTTTTCGTTTCTAAGCGCAACAACGGTAGCTTGAGGTTTTCTTTAGAAGACAGCAATGATGGCGATTTTACATTCGACTCCAGTGTGCAGAATATACTGGCAGCCACTTGGACTCATGTCGCTGTTACGTGGGACTTTCCTAATGATGTGGTTGAAATTTTTGTCGATGGAGCATCTGTTGGCAGCCAGACGTTTAGTACCAATGGGGTATTGGGCGATTTGGGAGAAATCTATATCGGGGATAACTCGTCTTCCTACAATATCGCACCCGGCGCATCGGCGTATGGACGTTTTGATGAAATTCGCTTGTACACAGAGGTGCTGAGCGAGGCTGAGATAGGGATTGCGAGTGCGGAAAGTCACCCTTGTATCGCTTCTTGTGATTTGGATCGCTTCGGTGTCACCCAGCAGGCACGGGGCTTAGCGTGCCCGCAAACACGAGCAACGGTTCAGATCGAAGCCTTGTGTGCTGACGGGACCGTGAAGACGGACTATACCGGTAGCGTTGACCTTAGTTCTGATGAGAACAGCCTAAGCCAGTTCTATTTAGCGAGCACCGGCGGTAGTGAGATCACATCCTATACGTTTGATGGCAGCGAAAGCGGTGATCGCACCGTGTATCTGTTCCATCAAAATGAGAACAGTGACGTAAGTGTCACGGCGAGTGATACCGTGGCAAGTGTTAGCTCAGCGGCGTCTTCCGGCACCGATTTCAGAACCAGTGGTTTTGTCGCATCAGCGCCGGCGGACTTTTCTTGTGGCGGTTCTACCAGCGTGACACTGACGGCCATTGGGCAAGATGTTTCAGGTGGCGGCAGTTGCAACGTGCTGACCGGCTTCACTGGTTCTAAAGGCTTAAAAATTTGGTCTGACATTAATATTGATATTGCAGAATCACCAGGGGTGAAAGATACCGGTTTACCGAGAAGTATGACCATTAACGGCAGTACAATTAGTGAAAACCAGCCTGCGGCCAACAATGCATCTGCCACCTTTAACTCAGGCGTCGGCAGCTTAGCGATTGGCTACCTAGATGTGGGTGAAGTGCTTGGTATAAATGTGCTTCATGATGACGCGCCTTACGATGGCTCATTTGCTGAGCTCTCTTCTTTACAGGCTAGTGTGTCGCCCTTTATCGTGTCGCCGGCAAGTACGGCGGTTGCTGCAACGAGTGCTTCGGGTGCTTGTGCAGGCGGGACAGAAGCCTTGCTTGGTGCGTGTTCAGTGTTGGGTGCGGCGGGGAGTGATTTTTCGATTACGGCGCAAGCACTCTGCGCCGATGCCGGCAATAGTTTGGCACCGAGCTATCGTGGAACCGTTGGCCTGAGTCATCAACTTATCGCGCCTTCTAGTGGCACTGTGGGCAGTTTGAGTGTTAGTCAGGCGATTTTTGACGGCACAGAGACGACGCCGGGTGAGCGCGTCATTGCAGATCAGCAAGTGAGCGAGGTGGGTGTTTTTACACTCACTACTGCTAGTTCATCTTATTTTGGCGAGTCTGTATCGGGCAGTGTTTCGGGTAATATTGGGCGTTTTACGCCGAGTTATTTTGATGTGGTCGCGAGCGACGGCGCATTAGCGCCCGCGTGCGGCATCTTCAGCTATATCGGACAACCGACAGGTTATGATGTTGCGTCGGCCCCTAGTGCCACCATTACCGCGCGTAATGGTAATGGCGGAATCACCGAGAATTACACCGATAGTAACTTTTTAAAATTGGCGGCCTTGGATGTTGCTCGAGTGTTCCCAAGCGCCGACGATGCGACGCTTGGTGTTGATGGCGTGACGCCATTAGCCTTGACTAGCAACGTCAACACAGGAGCCTTATCCGTCTCAGCCGCTGGCGTATTGGACTATCAGTTTGATGGGGCAGATACCTACGAATACACCAAAAATACGAATGCGGTAGTCGCTCCGTTTGTCAGTAGTTTTGCTATTACCAGTAGCGCCATCACCGATGGCGATACGATTGCGGCAGCTTCCTTGCCGACATGGACGCCGCTTGGTGTCTCTCATCGTTATGGCCGATGGCGTACAGAGAATGTATTTGGACCAGAGTCTGATGATTTATTGATGCTTGGGCAGGCCGAGTACCTGGATGCTATGGGTAATTTTGTGCTAAACACTGATGACAGCTGTACCGACATTACGGCGGGTATTTCCGTCACGGACTCTGGCGGTTCGTCGGTGAGCTCTCCTTACAGCTCTATTGGGGTCGGCGACGGGACCAGTGCGTTAGGCTTTGATGGGCCAGTTGTCGGAGGGCTTGCTAATTTGACGTTTGCCGAGCCAGGATTAGCGGCGTCTGGAGACGACCATTCAGGCTCGATTGAGTTTGTAGTTGATCTGACGACGCTGCCTTGGTTGCGTTTTAACTGGGATGGTAGTGTCGATGGCTCTGTTGAGGATGCACCTCAGAGCAGTGCGACATTTGGGCAGTATCGCGGCCATGACAGGGTTATATACTGGCGGGAAGTGCAGCAGTAGCAATGTTTGCTATGAATGGTTTGCCGAAAAGTACGCCGAAATCCATTCATATAGCAATTGTGTTGTTATTGTTGTCAGTGCTATTTCATTAAACTCTTCGGCTGGGTCTTTATCCCGAAACGCGAATTGATAGCGTACAAGTTCGGGTTGATCATCATGCAGAATAAGAATGATTCGTTTATGTGTTTGTAAGCAATCAATCGTCATTGCATCGGCGGGAATACCGCTAGCGCGCATGCCTCGACTGACGCCTACCACGGGGTTAATAGTCGGGAAGTCCTTTTGAATGCGGGCGTGGGTTTCTGTTGCGATATCGGCTAACATTTTTAAGGCGGGCGTGAGCAAAGCGCGTTCCTGATTCTGAGTGAGCGGGACTGTTGAATTGCCCCGCGAAGCCTCTATTCCAACACGTTGACGGCTTGCTGCTCAATAGTTTTATTTGCTTTAATCTAGGCGCTTTTGTCGAAGTACCGCAGCGAGGAGGCACTCCGACTTCGAGCGCTAGTGATGCAATAATATTGGCCAACAAAAAATTTTCACAAACTAAATGGCTCGCACTGCTCTGTCAGTGAAAACCAATAAATTAGCTCTCTTCTTCCTCTTCGCTGCTCATACCAAGTTCTTTGATTTTTCGAGTGAGTGTATTTCGTCCCCAGCCTAGTAATAGCGATGCATCGCGGCGTCTTCCGCCGGTGCGGCTTAATGCGGTTTCGATCATGATGCGCTCAAATTCGGGCACAGCCGTATCTAGAATCGCATCTTTCCCCTGCTGCAACTCCTGCTCCGCCCACCGGCGCAATGCTTCTTGCCAGGAGCTTGCAGTGGGGGCGATGTTGTCTTGATCGAGTAGCTCAGGTGGCAGGTCGGATACGTGTATATCTCGGCCGCTCGCCATCACGGTTAACCAGCGACAAGTGTTCTCGAGTTGCCTTACATTTCCTGGCCAAGGTAGGGCGCTAAGATAGTTTTCGGTATCTTGGCGCAGTTGCTTAGGCTCCGCCGCCAACTCGTCTGCCGCGCTTTTAAGAAAGTGATGCATCAGTTTAGGAATGTCTTCGCGGCGATCACTTAGTTTGGGTAAGTGAATACGAATCACGTTTAATCGGTGAAATAAATCTTCTCGGAAAGTACCAGCCTGTACCAGCTTTTCGAGGTTTTGATGCGTTGCTGCAATGATTCGAACATCGACCTTAACCGGCGCCGTGCCGCCCACTCGATAGAACTCTCCGTCAGCCAAAACGCGTAATAAGCGCGTTTGTGTATCTGCGGGCATGTCACCGATTTCATCTAGGAAAAGCGTCCCACCGTTGGTTTGCTCAAAGCGGCCGGTGCGTTGTCCGCCGGCTCCTGTGAACGAACCTTTTTCATGACCAAATAGCTCCGATTCGATTAAGTCTTTTGGAATCGCGGCCATATTGAGTGCGACAAATGGCTTGCTAGCGCGGGGACTATGCTGGTGCAAGGCTTTGGCGACGAGCTCTTTACCGGTGCCGGACTCGCCATTAATAAGTACCGTAATGTTTGATTGAGAAAGCCTGCCTATCGCTCTAAAAACTTCCTGCATCGCTGGCGCTTCACCAATGATCTCAGTTGTTTCAGCAGAGACTTCCGGCGTAGTCGATCCATTTCGTGCGCGAAGTTCTCGTGAATGTGCAATGGCGCGTTTCGCTAAGCTAACGGCCTCGTTCATATCAAACGGTTTGGGCAAGTATTCAAATGCGCCGCTTTGATAGGAGGTCACGGCACTGTCGAGGTCCGAGTGAGCGGTCATAATGATTACTGGCACGTCAGGTTCTTTCGCGTGAATTTTGCCTAACAACTCAAGTCCGTCCACACCGGGCATACGAATATCACTGATAATCGCATCGGGCACTTCGTTATCGAGCGTTTCTATTACGCCGACGGCGCCATCAAAAGAGCGAATGTTGAGTTGCTCTTTCTCAAGTGCTTTTTCAAGCACCCAGCGAATTGATCGGTCATCGTCGATGATCCATACCAGTGGTGAGTTTGTCATGAGGAAAGCTCCAGTGGTAAATAAACGATAAAATTGGTGCTGCCCGGTAGGCTTTCACATTCAACTAGACCGTTATGTCTGGTGAAAATACTTTGAGTGATAGAGAGACCTAAACCTGTACCTTCGGCGCGGCCACTAATCATGGGGTAAAAAATACTTTGCAATAAGTCTTTGGGGATCCCCGGGCCATTATCGAGTATGTCGATACGCATCGCTAATGGGTGACGCGTATGCCCGATGGTAAACTGCCGTAAGATCCTTGTTTTAAAAGTAATAGATGCGGGTTCGCCTGCGGCTACTTGTTTATCAAGTGCTTGCAGCGCATTTTTAGCGATATTTAAAAAGCCTTGAATCAGCTGGCTTTTGTCCCCTTTAAACTCCGGAATACTGGGGTCGTAGTCTTTTATGATGCGAACTTTTTTGCCTGACTCTGCATTAACTAGCGAGCAGATGCGCTCGAGAATCTCGTGAATATTGATCGCGCACAAAGATAATGCGCGATTGGTGCCCAGCATGCGGTCAACCAGACTGCGCAAGCGGTCTGCTTCTGCGATGATCACGTTTGTGTATTCGTGCAGGCTTTCTTCGTTAAGCTCGGCATCCAGCAGTTGAGCTGCCCCCCTAATTCCGCCTAGCGGGTTTTTGATCTCATGAGCTAGGCCACGAATTAGTGTTTTTGCTGTCTCTTGATTCTCATGGAGCTGCTCTTCTCGACTAATGCGAACTAGGCGGTCTTTCTGTTGCATTTCTACAATCAATACTTGCTTACCATCCAGGGACGCACTCGATACCGTGCAGTCGACTAAAATAGTGCTGGCATTCACTAAGATAAATTCGCTTTCGCGCTGAGTGTAGGTATGACCCGTTTCCATAATCGCACCGAGCTCTTTGAGCAAGGTGGGATCCATTCGTCCAAACAGTTGATCAAAGCGCGAAGACTCCAAGCGTCGATGGCTCACTTTGAGGAGCATTTCAGCGGCAGGATTAAAGTAAACAAGGTTAAGCTGAGCATCAAGAATAAATATCGCTGACGACAGGTTCTCCAATACATACTTATGAGCGGGGTCTTGCAGCATTCGGAATGCATCTCCGGTGTGTTATCACATTCATTAATTCAGGTGAATGACGCGTTATCTGTTTTGAATTAGAGGGTAAAGCAAGAACCAAACCACTCTGTCATTGATGCTGAAATTGATGATGATCTTTGCCCAATTGATGGCTGTATAGGGAGGAGGCTCTATAACAGGGCGCACTCCTGCCGGGCGGGAGTGCTGATTATAAAAGGAGGGAGGGATTCAGGTCTAGTTTTTTGCACCAAAGTAGTGCTGTTGTTTTGTTATGGTGCGCTGATGGCGCGAGCAATCGGGCGATGAATCGTAAAACTACTTTGTGTGCTCTGCACAATCTTCCCTGCGGAGTTAATAATGTTTATTTGCAGGCTATGTGTGCCACGGTCTACTCGCGACAGACTAAGAGCCGTGCTTTTTTGTGTCGCGACGACTGCGCCATCGAGAATAAATTGCATCAGGTGGCTAGGTTTTAGCTTTGGAGATAGCGAGACTGATATGTTCATTGAGCCATCGCCTGAGTAAAAGGCGCTTTTATTTTCTGGCGAGCTAACGGCTAGGGTTTCATAGGTTTGGTCGCCTGTTTTTTCGGACGTTTGGCGCTCGAAAGAACGGTTTGTTTCAATTGCCGGTATTGTTGGTATGGGGGCAACTTCCATGCTTTTTGCACTTTGGCTAGGCTGGTCTGAATAAGCAACTGAGCCGTCAGGCATAGTCTTTTTATACACTGTCGTCGTCGGCTCACTTGCGTAGCAGAGTGCTGCGAAGGTGCTCAGCGCCAAAGTGCGTAATAACATGATGACTGCACGGTGCGGTTGAGTGCAGCTTGAGGTGCGTTTTTCCGTGCTGAATAAGGTGGAAATTGGCATGATTGACTCTCTTATTAAACGAATATTCAGCATAACATGCTGCCGCGCAATTCATAACTCTGACCGTTTGATTAGCTGCTATAGTTAGAAAATGACTTCTTAACTCTGTGATTAATAATGAGTTTACGAGCAAATTTACCTTCCAATGCCAGACAGGGAAATGATTCTTGAGTCAAACTGATCAACGCGCTGAAATATCATCGACTTCGTTCTTAAGTGCCTATCAGAATGCATTAACTGCTACGAACCAAGATTGCGACAATGACGCCTTGCTTTCAGGTATGCCTGAGGGGGAGCAAGTATCTATTTCTTGGCTAAAGCGCGCTGGCGACCGTCAGGGTTTAGATAGTGCATTGATTAGTCTGGATGATGCCTTGCTTGAGCCGGTATCGCTCGAACTTCTCGTATGCTTGGTGGGTGACCAGTTTGGGCCTTGTGTTGCTCGAGTATCGATTGGGATTCAAAGTGACAGCGAACGACTTTTTGTTGATATTTATGATAATGACGGCATTAGCAAAACGCATGAAATGACGCTAGCTGAATTGAAGTCTAGCGCGCAAGAGCAAGCCCTTTGCCTTAATCGTCCTGTTGTGGTGGTAAAGCGTGAAAAGCAGGGTAAGCACTTTTCTTACTGGCTAATGAAAGAGTTTGTGCGCTTACGGCCATTATATCGTGACGTGTTGTTGGCGACGGTGCTGCTGAATCTTTTCGTGATCGTTAGCCCGCTATTTGTCATGAATGTTTATGACCGAGTGGTGCCTAACCAAGCATTTGAAACACTCTGGGCCTTGGCGGTTGGCGTGGCGGTCGTACTGGTTTTTGATCTTGTTATAAAACTATTACGTCATTACTTTGTGGAATCAGCGGGCCGACAGGTTGACGTGGTGTTGTCGACTAAGCTATTCAGTCATGTCATGAATCTTAGGCCGCAGCAATTGCCAGACTCGGTCGGAAGTTTTGCCTCACAGTTTAAAGAATTTGATGCGATTAAGCAGTTTTTCACTGCTGCTTCATTTGCAAGTTTGGTCGATCTGCCTTTTGCCTTAATGTTTTTATTCATTATTTATTACTTGAATAGCGCGATCGCGATGGTGCCGATTGCTGCTGCCGTATTGATCGTTATCTATGGCGTGCTGGTGCATTTTCCACTCAAACAAATTGTGCGAAAAACTCAAGCGGCAGCAGCGATCAAGAATGCGAGCTTGATAGAGTCGTTGTCTGTGGCGGAGACGCTTAAAGTATTTAATGCGGAAGGAAGAGCGCAGGGGCACTGGGAGCAAGCGAGTGTGTTATTGGCTCGCTTAGGGCTTAGTTCGCGCCGTTTGGCCGACTCTATCGGTATGGTGTCTTCATTTCTGATGCAGCTGTCGATGTTGGGCGTGGTAGTCGTTGGGGTATATCAAATTGCAGCCTCTGAGATTAGCTTGGGGGCATTAATTGCTTGTGTGTTGTTAGGGAATAGGGCCTTGGCTCCGATGATTCAGATGGCTCATTTGAGTGCGCAGTTTTTTCAAGCTAGGGAGGCGCTGGTAGCGTTAAATGCGCTTTGCGAGTGTCAGACAGAGCAAGGCGAGCATACGCGTTACCTTCGGCATCAAGGTTTGCGTGGTGCGATTCAGTTTGACTCTGTTGGCTTAAGCTTCGAGCACAAGTCAGATGTTCTTAAGGGTGTTGATCTCAGTATTGCGGAAGGTGAACACGTCGCGTTAATTGGCAAAATAGGCTCTGGCAAAACGTCTTTATTGCGGATGTTAGTGGGTTTGGTTGAACCAACAGTCGGGCACGTGACGGTAGATGGTCGTGGGATATCTCAAATTAACCCAGCCTCGCTTAGGCAGGAATGTGCTTATGTGCCGCAAGATATTCAGCTAGTTGCTGGCACCTTGCGCGACAATATTGCGCTGAAAAATATTTGTGTGACAGATGAAGACTTGTTGGCTTTGTGCAAGAAGGTGGGCCTGGCGGACTTAGTGGGGCAGCATCCGATGGGTTTGGACTTGCCAATTAAAGAACAAGGCAAAGGGTTGTCGGGCGGTCAGCGGCAGGGGCTGGCGATTGCTCGAGCTTTGTTAGGAGAGCCATCAATCTATCTGTTTGATGAGCTGACTAGTGCCATGGATAACCAGACTGAGAATCGTGTTATCGACGAAGTGAAGCAGATAACGAAAGGCAAAACGATGATTCTAAATACGCACCGCGCGTCATTGTTAGCGTTGGTCGACCGAATTGTGATTTTAGATGCGGGTCGTATTGTCGCTGACGGCCCCAAAGATCAGGTGCTTGATGCGCTGAAAAAAGGCCTGATCAAGACGGGAGGGGAGTCATGAAGCCATCACTCCCTACCCTATGGATGGTGCTTGATTCGCCGGGTATTCGCTCTCGCGTATTGTTGTGGATGATCGCCTTGTTTTGTTGTGCTTTTGTCTTATGGGCTTCTATGACGGAGGTTGATGAGTTGGTTCGCGGAGAGGGGCGCGTCATTCCATCGCAGAAGCTGCAAGTGGTGCAAAATCTAGAGGGCGGTATTGTTTCAGAAATTCTCGTCGCTGAAGGTACGTTTGTCGAAGCAGGGCAAGTGTTGTTGCAAATGGATGACACTCAATTTGACTCAAACCTGCAAGGTAATCATTTAAAGGTAATGGCTTTAAAAGCCCGAGCTGCGAGATTAAGTGCGGAGGTAGAGGGTAAAACAGCGTTGCTGGCAGGGCCGCAAGGGAATAACTCTAGCGAGTATGAGCGGCTGTTTGAGGAAGAACAAAAGCTGTTTAAACGGCGGCTAGCTCAGCTCAACAGTGAAAGAAAAACTATTCAGCAGCAGATCAAACAGAAGCGTCAGAGCCTACAGCAAGCGATAGCGCAAACAGGGCAGACAGAGGCCCAGCTTGGGCTGGCTCAAAAAGAGTTGGATATTCTTAAGCCCTTGTTGGATCAGGGTGTCGTGTCTGAGATGGAAGTCTTGCGCGCTGAAAAGGCTCGTTTGAATGCGCAGTCGGATTTAAGTCGGTATCGTTTTCAGGTGCCAGAAATAGAAGCCTCGATTGGTGAGCTGGAAAGTATGTCTGAGAGCCGTGTATTGCGCTATAAAAGTGAGGCGCAGGCTGAACTTAATAGTGTACTGGCTGAGTTGCCGAGGCTATCGCAGTCAAGTGGTGCTATGGAGGATCGTGTTGAGCGAACCTCTATTCGTTCGCCTGTGCGGGGTACGGTTAAACAGCTTTGGGTAAATACAGTCGGCGGTGTCGTGCAACCAGGTATGGATATTTTGAGTATTGTTCCGATTGAGGATAGTTTATTAGTCGAAGCCAAAGTGCGGCCGTCAGATATTGCGCGACTGTATCCAGGGCAGCAGTCCCGCGTAAAGGTGACAGCTTATGATTACTCTATTTATGGTGGGCTGGAGGCTGAGGTTGTTCATATTAGTGCGGATACGATTGTTGGCGACAAAGGCGAGGCATATTATCAGTTGCGTGTGCGAACTAAGCGGAACAACTTAGGGTCGGCTGAACACCCTTTGCCAATTATTCCTGGTATGGTTGCGCAAGTAGATGTCGTGACGGGGAAAAAAACGATTTTGGATTATTTGTTAAAGCCCGTTCTAAAAGCGCGGCATGTTGTGTTTACCGAGCGTTAATCCATATTCGCTCTTGTTAGATGCGCCTCCCTACGCATAGAATGTTCGGGTTAATGATTTCCAACGAACAGAGCCATAACCAGTGGCCGCAGGGGTCTATAGATGTCTTTACGAGCACCGCTTTCGACGTGCTTCATTTTGTATTACTCGCTCCTATTTTCGATTACTCCCGTTAGCGCGACGACATTGCCGGAATCCGTCAAATTGGCTTTAAATAGTCATCCGGACATGATGATCGAGCATCTCGAACAAGATATTCAAGGTAGCGTGTTATCTCAGGTTGAGGCAGCTTTTTTGCCCAAAGTTATGCTGTCGTTGGGCGTTGGCCGCGAGGATAGCAATAATACTTCAACGCGCGCGCGTATTGGCGGTTCCGAAGAAATGGAACGTCGGGAGTCTGCTTTAACCATCAAGCAAATGTTGTTTGATGGTTTCGATACGCATTGGCAGCAACAAGGTCAGCAGGCAGAAATTGAGGCCGCGCGGTTCGAATTGATTCATGCGGCAACATCTTTGGCCGTCAATACGATTGATGCACATTTAACGTTGGTTAAAGCGCGGCGTGTGTTTGATTACCACCGGGAAAGCGTTGATGCGCATGACAAAATTTCGGAGAGCATAAAAGCGCGCGTTAAATCGGGCAAAGATGACCGCGCTAAGGTGGCGCAGGTTGATGCTCGCTTGGCGCTGTCGATGGCGAACCTTGAGTTTGCTCGCGCTACTAAGGCTCAGGCAGAGGTCGCTTATAAAAAATGGGTAGGAAAGAAATCGAGTGCGAAGCTTGAATCTAAGGCGAGCGCGGACTTGCCGTCTAGTTGGTCAGTCGTCAGGTCTCGATTGCTAAAAAGCAACCCCTTGCTCGAGGCGAAGCGTCTTCATCAAGAGGCTGCAGAGAAACGACAAAAAGCGACCAACAGTGCTTATCTGCCTTCATTGCATTTTGAGAGCGGAGCGAGTTGGAATGATAATATCGATGGTGTTAGCGGTCGTAATAGTGATGCCTATGCGATGTTTCGATTGCGCTATGACCTTTATCAAGGTGGCGCCAGAACAGCGGTACAAGAACAGTCAGGTCTCAACCGACAAAAAGCTGAACTCGAACTGGATAAAGCACTACTTGGCATTGAGGCTGAAGCTGAGCAGACATGGCTTAATTATCAATCATTAGAGAAAAGAATGGTGTTTTTGGAACGCTATATTGAGTCTGCGTTGCTTACTCGACAGGCTTACCAGAAACAATTCAACATTGGTCAGCGCTCGCTCATTGATTTATTGGATGCAGAGAATGAGTTATTGCAGGCGCGAGAACAATGGCTGGATACGCAAGTCCAATATCGACTATCTTCTTTCAAAATAGCAGGTTTGACAGGTCATTTACTGTCATCGCTTACCATTACGCTTGATTAAGGCTTAGGCCTAACGGGAGGTGTCGCATGCCGTATGTTTGTCGCGATCAAAAGGGTGAAATTCAGAGTGTGCATGCGGAGCCTACGAGCGGCATGTCTGAGTACCTTGGTGCGGATGACCCCGCCATGATTGATTATCTTTCGCGCTCGAAAGATTCAGTCGGTGCTAAACTTGCGCTCAGTGATACCGATGCTGAATTTGCTAGAGTGACGGAGGATTTGATTCATTTATTAGTGGAGAAGAAAATCATTCTATTCACTGAATTGCCCCAAGTAGTCCAACGTAAACTGTTGGTGAGGGAGCAGGTGAGGGAGTGTTTGCGGCCGGCGCAGCCTAGTATTCTGTCTGATGATGAGACCTTATAGCGCGATTGTACGGGTATCGGTTTTACCCGATAGAGCTGATTTCTAGATTGCCGGCATTGATTAAATTAGTGATTATTTCGCTGTTTGAGCTGCCATGTAAGCTAGCATCAAAACCACTCAGTAGGATGTCGTGAGGCTCGTTAGCGCTTTCTTGAGTGATGTGGAGCGTGGTGCCTTCAGGGCCAACGTCAAATTGTAGATACTGCTCTAGATCGACATCGTCACCTTGTTGAATCATTAAATCACTAAGGACTAGTTTATCGCCCTCAGTTCCCGCAGTGAACCCTGTAATGACTTCAACGCTGCTCTCCGCGATTGATGAGGATGCTTGCCAGATATACAGGTCAGGCGATGACAACACATTATTGTCAAAGTCGAGTTGCGCTAGGGCTTGGTCTGTCATCGCTTCGGCAGTGATGTCTACTGGCTCCGCCCCGCCTTTGATCGCAACAATGATGCTCTGTGCCGTTCCGTCTGCAGAGCTAACGGTGAACTGGTCGTAAATGCTTTGTCCTGAAACGAGCGCCTCTACTTCGTCGATCTGAGGGTCAATGCGGTAGCTCCAATTGCCATCTTCGTCGATACTGCCAGTGCCGTAGCGCCCCTCCAGTGTTTGTGATGCGATAAAAACGGATTCACCAAAATCAGCGTCGTTAATTGACAGTTTTCCTTGCGCGTCTTGAGAGTCTTCTACGTAAAAGCTGCTTTGATTGCTGCCCGAAAAGATCGGAGTATCGTTAGTGCCGTTGATGGTAATGCGGATAATTTCGTTTGTGCCGTCAAGACTTGTTGCGGCAAAGCTATCGATTAATCGGTCATTTTCACCTAAGCCTTGAACAGCGCTTGACTGGTTATTGAGTGCATATTCCCATGTGCCATCACCATTAATCTGAGCACTGCCAAAACTGGTTTTTATCTCACTGTTTACTGTAAATCGTGCTTCACCGAAATCGATATCATTAATATTTAGTTTGCCTTTGCTACTGAACTGCTGATCTTCGGTTAATGACGCTTTTCGATCGCCATCAATCTGGGCCGAATCGTTACTGCCATTAATGGAAATCGCAAGTTGATAGCTGATGCTGTCGTTGCCAGTGATCGTAATAAACTCTTCGAGTGACTCGCCGGCTGCTAACTGTTGTATTTCGCTGAGCTGATTGTTGAGCTGATACTGCCATGCTCCGCTATCAGAAACCGTTAGAGAGCCATACTGAGTGTCTAAAGTTTGAGGTGCCGCATTTAGACTGAGGTGCCCTGACCGTTCAATGTTAATGTCTTCACTTACACTGATTTTGCCCAGATCAATATTGCTGAGGGCCTGTTCATTCGTTTGGGACTGGATTGTTGGTAAGAGGTCGCCTGAAGCGTCATCGTCTAAGGTAAACGATGTTGCTATTTTTTCGGTTTGCTGAGGGTCAGAGTCACTTTCATTGGCAGCGAGAAGCGATTCTTCGAGTGAGAGTGGTTGAAGTGTCGAGAGCTGACTGATTGAAATGCCTGAGTCGACGATTCCTTCCTCTGCCGTTTCATTTGGTTGTCCCGCAGCAGTGGGTTCCAGCTCATTTGGGTCAAAAGTCTCTGTTTGAATTTGAGCATCGGCTTTGGCTGCAGAAATTTGCTCTGATGCGCTGCCGGGTTCAACGAGTAACGTTTCGCCTGGTTTCACTGTGATCGGATGTGTGCCGGTATGAATAACCACTTGGCTGTTATCTGTTGCTGAAATCGTATCACCCACATTGACAATGTCGTTGAGCGACAGCGCCTTTACTTCGCCATTTGCCAGCCTGACGTCTGCGCTTCCTTGAATTGCGATAACGGCGCCAATTTGTATGGGCACGAGTGCTTCTCCAACTTAAGTGTCTATCCCAAAACTATAACGTTTATTTTTCTAAATGGTAACGGCTTATTGAGAACAAATGTAATTGCTTTTCACTTCAGTTTGCTGCTTTGTAAAAATATATGCCTGAAACGAAAAAAGCCCGGCTATGCCGGGCTTTTTAGCTAATCCTGAGGGATTAACAAGAGTAGTACAGGTCAAACTCAACAGGGTGAGTTGTCATGTTTAGCTTCTCTACTTCTTCACGTTTAAGTTCGATGTAACCTTGGATCATGTCTTCAGTGAAAACACCACCTTTGGTCAAGAACTCATGATCCGCTTCTAGAGCGTCAAGTGCTTGATCGAACGTAGAGGCAACCGTTGGGATTTCAGCGGCTTCTTCTGCTGGAAGGTCATACAAATCTTTGTCAGCAGGGTCGCCAGGGTGGATCTTGTTCTGAATGCCATCGATGCCAGCCATCAACATGGCAGAGAATGCCAAGTATGGGTTAGCCGTTGGATCAGGGAAGCGACACTCTAGGCGACGAGCCTTAGGAGAGTTAACGTATGGGATACGAATCGACGCAGAACGGTTGCGAGCAGAGTAGGCCAGCATAACCGGTGCTTCAAAGCCAGGAACAAGACGCTTGTATGAGTTAGTCGATGCGTTAGTGAATGCGTTAATTGTGCGGGCATGTTTGATGATGCCGCCAATGTAGTACAAGCACTCATCAGAAAGACCTGCATAGCCGTCACCAGCCATAATGTTCTTGCCGTCTTTTGATAGTGATTGGTGAACGTGCATACCAGAACCGTTGTCGCCAACGATCGGCTTAGGCATAAATGTCGCTGTTTTGCCGTAAGCGTGAGCAACGTTATGCACACAGTATTTAAGAATCTGAACTTCATCAGCTTTCTTAACTAGCGTGTTAGCGCCAACACCGATTTCGCACTGTCCAGCGGTTCCAACTTCGTGGTGATGAATCTCAATAACGAGACCCATTGCTTCCATTGCCGCACACATTGCGCCACGGAGGTCATGTAGTGAGTCAACGGGTGGGACGGGGAAGTAACCGCCTTTAACGCCTGGACGATGGCCTGTGTTACCGCCTTCAATTTTAGCGTCGCTGCTCCATGCTGCTTCTTCAGAGTTGATCTCGTACATGGCGCCATTCATATCGGCTTTCCATTTTACGTCGTCAAAAACAAAGAACTCTGGCTCTGGACCAAAAAGTGCTGAGTCAGCAATACCGGTCGACTTCAAGTATTCTTCAGCGCGGCTTGCAACAGAGCGAGGATCACGCTCGTAACCTTGCATAGTCGAAGGCTCAACGATATTACAGCGAATGTTAACGGTGACTTCTTCAGTAAAAGGGTCAAGAATCGCTGTCTCGTCGACAGGCATCATGATCATGTCTGATTCATTGATTCCCTTCCAGCCTGAAATAGACGAGCCATCGAACATTTTGCCTTCTTCGAAAAGCTCATCACAAGCTTCTGAAGCTGGGATGGTGACGTGTTGTTCTTTACCGCGGGTATCTGTGAAGCGAAGGTCGATCCACTTTACTTCATTGTCTTTAACAAGACCCAGAGTTTTCTCTGACATTCTCTTTACTCCGTTATTTTGGATGAATTGCTGAAACAAACAAATGTTTCGTATAAATCATGCAGTTGTCATGGGCCTGATTGTCAGGATATTCCAGGACATGAGCCACGAGGGGCTTCGCATCGATGTATCGGGCCGAACAGACACTTCCTTAAAAGGTAAAAGTGGCGGCACCTAAAAGAAAGTCGAGAGGATAGCAGAACTGCCCTCAAGATTCTCTAGTTATTTGGTGGTGCAATAAAAGCATCTTTCGTGCCATTTGTGTGATTTTTTAAGTCCTTGAATTTATTGAGTCTTATCATTGAAAAGCTTAGTTTTATATAAATTTAGCACCGATATGGTGCGCAATGATATCTTCGCGCACCAATATGTAGCGCTGGTGTTCTTGGGGTTTATTGCTGGGTGAGTGTCATTGAATGCAAATAATTGTGGGAGACAGTTCTATTGCTGCGTCTATTCTGTATAATCCGCGTCCAATTTTATCCAGACTGATAGGTACACTCGAAGTGATTGAGAAGTTAAGAAATATTGCCATTATCGCGCACGTTGACCATGGCAAAACCACGCTGGTCGATAAACTCCTTAGTCAGTCTGGCACTCTAGATCGGAGAGATGAGGGCGCGGAGCGCATCATGGACTCCAACGACCAAGAGAAAGAGCGAGGTATTACTATCCTTGCGAAGAATACGGCTATTACTTGGAATGACTACCGCATCAACATCGTCGACACCCCTGGCCACGCAGACTTCGGCGGTGAAGTAGAGCGGGTTTTGTCGATGGTCGACTCTGTTCTTTTGTTGGTTGATGCTGTGGACGGCCCTATGCCGCAAACGCGTTTTGTGACCTCAAAAGCATTTGAGAAAGGTTTGAAGCCAATTGTTGTCATTAACAAGATTGACCGTCCGGGCGCACGTCCAGATTGGGTGATGGATCAAGTGTTTGATTTGTTCGATAACCTTGGTGCAACAGACGAACAATTAGACTTTCCGGTTATTTATGCCTCGGCTATTAATGGTATCGCTGGGCTTGACCCAGAAGAGATGGCAGAAGATATGACGCCGCTCTACCAAATTATTACCGAGAAAGTTCCTGCACCAGATGTTGATCCGGAAGGCGCATTTCAGATGCAAATTTCGGCACTGGCATACGATAGTTACGTAGGCGTTATTGGTGTGGGGCGAATTACTCGCGGTACGTTGGCGCCAAATCAGCAAGTGATTGTTAAGGACGCAGAAGGCAAAGAGCGCAAAGGTAAGGTTCTAAACGTGAAAGGCTATATGGGCCTTGAGCAGGTAGAGACTAAGCTCGCAACGGCTGGCGATATTGTTTGTATTAACGGTATCGATGGCTTGAGTATTTCTGACACTTTGTGTGATCCAGACAATGTCGAAGCGTTGCCTGCATTGAGTGTTGATGAGCCAACTGTAAGCATGACCTTTATCGTTAACGACTCGCCGTTTGCAGGTCTCGAAGGCAAATATGTTACGACACGAAATATTAAGGACCGGTTGGACCAAGAGCTGATCCATAACGTTGCGCTGCGCGTTTCCGAAGGCGACTCGCCTGATAAGTTTGTTGTATCTGGGCGTGGCGAGCTTCATTTGTCCGTCTTGATCGAAACTATGCGTCGTGAAGGTTTTGAGATGGGGGTGTCCCGTCCTGAGGTTGTGCAGCGTGAAGTGGATGGTGAGATCCAAGAGCCCTATGAGCAGGTCGTGATTGATGTAGAAGAGCAGCATCAGGGCGCGATTATGGAAGAGCTGGGCCTTCGTAAGGGTGAGCTTACTAATATGGAGCCAGACGGAAAAGGTCGTGCGCGTCTAGAGTTTATTATCCCATCGCGCGGTTTGATTGGCTTCCGTGGTGCATTTCTAACCATGACGTCTGGTTCGGGCATCATGACGAGTGTTTTTGATCATTACGGTCCGGTTAAGGTTGGTGATGTTGCTAAGCGCCAGAATGGCGTATTGGTCAGTATGCTGAAAGGAAAGACGGCTGCTTATTCGCTGTTTAATTTGCAGAGTCGTGGTCGACTTTTCCTAGGGCATGCGGTGGACGTCTATGAAGGTCAGGTTATTGGTATTCACTCGCGTAGTAACGATTTGGCAGTTAACCCAGTAAAGGGTAAGCAGCTAACAAACGTTCGAGCTTCGGGTACAGATGAAGCCTTGACCCTCGTGCCGCCAATTACGCATACGCTAGAGCAGGCGCTTGAGTTTATCGAGGACGATGAGTTGGTCGAAGTGACGCCAGAAAGCATTCGTATTCGTAAAAAGCTCCTAACTGAGAACGAACGAAAGCGCGCAAAATAAAGCTAGGGTGTTGATTTTTCATACGCCTATTTTGGGTGCATCGTCCTTCCTAATGAATTAATTTGGTGCGGGCGTACTAGAAAGCGAAAAAGCCTTTTATTTCTATTTGCATGAAATATAAGGCTTTTTTTGTGTCTGGAACTTTTTTTGAAAGGAGTGGGTTATGAAGGCGCTGATACAGCGAGTTAGCACTGCGTCGGTTTCGGTTGATGAGCGATGTGTTGGCAAGATTGGTTTCGGTTTGCTGCTCTTCTTGGGTGTCGAGCGTGATGACAACGATCGCTCATTGAAAAAGCTAGCAGACAAAGTGCTCGCTTACCGTTTGTTTGAGGACGAGCAGGGTAAAATGAATAAGAGTCTGCTGGATGTAAAGGGTGAGTTGCTGGTTGTGTCGCAATTCACCTTGGTGGCAAACACGCAGAAAGGACTCCGGCCAAGTTTTTCAGAGGGGGCAGATCCCGAGCTTGGTGAGAGACTATATAGTGATTTTGTTAGCTATCTTCGTGAAAGTCCGGTGAGTATAAGTACGGGCTGCTATGCGGCGGATATGAAGGTGTCGCTGGTTAATGATGGCCCAGTCACATTTATGCTCGAAGTCTAAATAGGGCGTGACGTTGAATACGAAGGCGGCTCAAAGGTTGTAGACCCGCTCACGGTTTTTTACCTTGAGTTAGGAGGCTTTTCCATTCTCGACAAGTGAGTTTGGGTAGGGGTCTTAAAAAGAGGCCAAGGTAATAATTTGCACTATAAAGTTGCATAATTTTACATGATGGTCTAAAAAAAGTATTAAGCTTAACTTTAAGTAAAACCTTTAACTCACTGTTTATCTTTGTGTTGTGTTTAGATTTTAGCAGTGTGTGATTGGCTTTCAGGACTAATTGTTGAGCAGGGCTGTATGAGTCAGCAACCTAGGCGAAAGTTTTTGGAACTCTAACTTAAGATGACTAAAACTTAATCTCCGTAAACGTGCGTAACTGCACAATGTTGGCTTAAGATACTGATGGAACAATTGGGAAATGTTTTTGATTGCTGAGGGGTTGGCAGAGAAAACACGGAACATTTCAGATGTAACTGCGCCGAAGGGC
>Ga0209290_1000462_pt1 | contig 29423 bp, 19 predicted proteins | sample EN1Hudsemesocosm_2_FD_184632 | JGI IMG/M metagenome (GOLD analysis project Ga0209290, IMG submission 184632) | Methane-oxidizing microbial communities from mesocosms in the Hudson Canyon - EN10B Hudson Canyon (SPAdes) (version 2) | ecosystem: Environmental > Aquatic > Marine > Cold seeps... | reverse complement strand
GGGTGATTGAAAAAATGTTCATCGAACCTAACAAACCAGGTGACCCGTTTGAAGTATCCGACGCCGATACCATGCTTAACTACATCAACCCACAGGCCTCACAGCCTGAATCGGTGAGTCTGTTCACCAAACCCGGTTGCTCGTTCTGTGCCAAGGCCAAGGACGCATTAAACGCCGCCAACATGCCCTATGAAGAAGTGGTATTGGGTCGTGATGCCAGCCTTACTACCTTGCGTGCCATGACGGGCAATGAAACCGTACCCCAGGTATTTATCGCGGGTAAACACATAGGTGGTAGTGCGGAACTAGAGGCTTACTTAGCACTTGAAAACGGGTAATAAAATCCACTCACTATTTAGCCACTCGTCTCGATGCTAGTGTGAAATTGCATGCCTACTTAACTGCGTAACAAAATATGCTCAGCAAACGGACTTGTTGAGCGTTTCCTTTTCGGCAAACACCCTCAACCTCTCTCCCCAATATGCTCCTCTAAACTTATGAATGTGGTTGTTATTCCATTGCGTTTAAAACCGTCGAGCATTGGCTCAATTCGACTATAACTATATGTAGTTATAGTTTTTCGTCCATATATGAGGTGAAAATGCGCCCCGTTAAATGGTTTGACAATTCATTTACGTCCCTTTTATCCTCTCTTTTATTCATGGCATTAAGTGCGCAATCTTATGCAAAAGGCATAGCCAATGAACATGACTATTTGTTTAGTTTGAGCTTGAGTGAGCTCTTAGCCATTCAGGTAACCGGGGTTACCCTTACCCCACAAGCCCTTAAAACCGCACCCTCTGCGGTAACCATTTTCACTCACCAAGAAATTAAGCGCACTGGCTTCACCTATCTAGATGAACTTATGAATGTAGTGCCGGGTTTTCAAAGCTACCGGACCACCGGAAGCGGTGCCATCAGTGCCTTTTCTTCCCGTGCAAGACGAATTTCAGGCCCAGCGGCTGAAATATTAATTTTAGTGGATGGGGTACGCTTAAATGAACCAAGAGGAAGTGGTATTGGCCAGGTGACGCCTAAATATCCGCTCACTCATATTGAGCGGGTTGAATTTATTCGTGGCCCAGGTTCAGCCATATATGGCTCTAACGCCATGATGGGAGTGGTTAATATTATTACCCGTGAATCGGTAAATGAAGTGGCAGCAAGGCTAGATGCGTTTGGGGGCTACCAGTCATCTATTTTAAGTTCTCATTCGGTGGGGGAAATATATATGGAGCTATTTGCCGAGTTTGAGCGAGATAGCGGCGATGAATTTAGCTTGCCCAATAGCTTTGGTGAAGGGCGTGTAGAAACCGATGACCCAAAAACCTTAGATATGTTCACTGTAAAATTTTCAAAAGAAGCAAAATCTTTGGCCTTTAATTATTACAAGCTAACCGCCAAACACTTTTTTGAAACCTCCAGAACCTCAGACAAGCATAATATTCGTGAAGTGTCGCTGCAATCCTTGGTATGGCAACAAGAGGTGAATTGGCAAGAGGTTGAATCGAATATTTTATTAAGTTATAGCGTATCTAAATTTTTCACCGGCTCTCAGAGAACAGCTGAAGGCGCTCTATTTGATATCAGTTTACCTGCCAGTAATGAGCCTGTTGTGAAGGAGAGCCATTATGATGATTACGCAGAAGCTCGCTTTCAGTGGAGTAATAACTGGAACCTAGGCAGTCAGCGTAGTATGCAATTTGGAGTGGAGTATCGCCAATTAGATGCCCCTGAAGCGCTGCTGCATTCTAATTATGATGTTGATGCTTTCACCCAAGGCAGCACCACCGTTAGCTATTATGGAACGCTCACTCCCACCTCTCTTTTACAGCGCGCTTCATCACGGGATATTTACGGCCTTTATAGCCAGTATCAAGATGAAATAATCAACGGCACACATTTAACCCTGGGTGTGCGTGTTGATTACTTTTCAAGTATTGGCTCAAACACTAGCCCAAAGGTGACGCTGGTGCACGAGCTTAATGAAAACCATAGAGTAAAGCTGCTTTATGGTGAGGCCTTTAGAGCGCCCACCGAGTTAGAGCTAAATGTTGATGTATTTCAAGGGGCAAAGGGGAACCCAAACCTAGAGTCTGAAACGGTTAAGAGTACTGAAATTATTTGGCTGGGGGGGTGGCACAACATGGGTACCTCGGTGGGGTACTTTGAAAATAGCTTTGATAATTCGATTGTTTTTGATAGATCAGGGGCTAGGAGAACTTATAAAAACACAGCACTAGATCCGTTGCATGGCTTTGAATTTGAATTCTCTTATGAATTTAATCAGCACTGGTTAGTTCGCTCCGCCTTTACTCACATAGTAACAAAAGCCGACGTTCAATATCTTGAGGCAGATGACTGGGGCTCTTTAACCGTGAATTATCAATACCAAAACTGGAACGCCAACTTCATTGCTTCTTATCAAGGGGAGCGTGAAATGGCGGCAACAGATGATAACGGTAATCGTATTGTGTTACCCGATTATTGGTTGGGGTTTGCAAAAGTGATTTATAGGTTTTCAAACGAGGTGGAGTCGTACCTGCAGATTAAAAACCTAACTGATAAAGAATATGCTTCACCCCAAGCTCCGGCTAGCTTAGATGAAGGGGCACCTAATCGTGGGCGTGAAGTGTTGTTTGGTTTAAGTTGGCAGTTTTAATCGGGACATAAGGTACCAGGACACCCACTATTTGAGCGCCATTTTTATCCGCCAAATTGGCGTTCGATTATATTCTCTACTTAGCACCTATTTAAAACCGAAGCTCTATATAAGTCCCTAAATTAAGCTGGTGGACATTAAATCGCGGAAAAAAGAAAAAAGTCACTTTTCCTATACATAAAATGGGCATAAATCGGAGCCTAAGGTTTCAGGCTTGATTGGAATGTTGAATGAGAGTTTTTATAATTTTACTATTTGCCAAGGCATACCTGAATAAGAAGCATAGTTAAAAATATGGAATAAGGTTATAACAGCAAGAAATTCCATGCTGCTGGATACCCGTACTTAGCGCGCTTTTAGTCGCTATATTGATCAGTTTAGCCGTTCGATATTGCATATTATAGTCAAAATAAATGACTTATAGTGCTAAAACAGCGCAGAATAAAAGGGTTATGGCTAGATAACGATTGCCCCAGGGAAAGCTAGCCCTATATACTCATCTAAACTTATGGTGCCATTGATTTATAGCCAAAAAATTAAGGGAGGGGCAATATTGAAAAACTCGCGTTTCACCATTCATAGCAGTAACACAGTCGCCACTCGAAATGCCTTGATTTTACTGCTGAAAAAGAGCAACCGCTTGCATCTTCTGAGCGAAATTGAACGCCAGGTTCAAAAGCCCACGCCAGACGAACATGATCGTGTCCCCCTTAGCCATGTCACGGAAAATATTAAAAAACTTGCCGCCATCACCCAGGAACCTAATCTGGGATTAAAGATCGTAAGTACTGCCAACATAGAAGAAACACCGCTTTATAAAACCTTTCAGCACTCTATTAACATAATATCTAGCTACAGTGAAAAAATACCATTTCATATTCTTGTAAAAAACTTGGCACACTATTTTAAAGTTCAAAGCGAGGCCTTCACCTTAAAAGTGGATGAATATCAGGGCAAGATCATCATCAATTTAATTCCCAATATGCCGGATATCTATAGCCACCATCAAATCGAAGGGGCGAGCGCGGCTATTTTAATGGCCGTTAATAAAATCTGCCAAATAAAGGCCAGTAAAATTCGCTTCAGCCATGGCCAGCCATCGGATGATATTGCCATTTACCAAAACATATTAAACACCAAACCGGAATTTAATCAGCCAATCAATGCGCTTGAATTTATCGTGCCGAATAATGAAAATTATCATGATGACAATACCTATGACCTCATGGGTGCCCTGCAAAACTTATTGAACGCCCAGTTCCCAGATGCCAGCTACACAGAACGTTGCCAACACATTCTAAAATGCATACTCAGTTTGGGGCCACCCAATCGTGAACATGTTGCCAAGGTATTTAATCTAAGTATTAGCAGTCTACAACGTCGTCTAAAAGAAGAAGGCACATCTTTTCAGGCCGTTTTACTGGCCACCCGCATGGAGCTTGCCCACGAATACCTGGTTACGCAAAAGCGCAGAGCCAGTGACACTGCATTTTTATTGGGCTATCAATCCGCTAGCCAGTTTTTTAATGCTTTTAAAAAATGGTTTGCACTCACGCCTTTGCAATACATTAAAAAAGATAACGATTCAGCCCCATAGACCTTCTATATCTGCATTCACGGCCACCTTTAGAGTTATAACTATCTGTTATAACTATGCTCAGCCAAGTATCTGTGCTCCGCCCTTTCTATTCGCTTGACCCGAAATATCATATTTAAAAAACACCCACTTCCTATACTTGTTCTGGGCTGGCATTGCGTGACATAGGTGCCAAAATAAAAATAATAACGTGAGATATGAATATGCTAACCAACACGGTACGCAAGGCATTGGGACGTAAAAAATACCTGGCCATGGCCATTCCATTCTTAATGGCTTGTCAGGCACAGGGCATTGAATTTAGTACAGGCGGCATCGAAGGCTCGTTCGACAGCCACCTATCTATGGGGTCCAGCTGGCGTGTAGAAGACGCAGATGCAGACCTTTTAACCAGCGACAACGCCAATGACGGCAACTTAAACTACAACAAGGGCGATGCCTTTTCTCAAATCTTTAAAGGCAGCCACGATTTACAGGTGAGTTACCAAAATTTTGGAGCATTTGTACGGGGTAAATACTGGTATGACAGCGCCTTGGAAAATAACCAGGTAAATGTCGGCCATAGCCCAACCGCAAACCTAAGTACACTACCCAATAACCCCGCGTATGGCGGCGCAGCCGGGGCTACTAAATACGATCAAACCGGCGGCAAACTGGATGACGCGCAGTTTAGTGAACACGCAAAATTCTCCGGTGCTATGGTGTTAGACGCCTTTATTTATGGTGAATTTGACGTAGCCGATATGCCTTTAGATGTACGCTTGGGCAAACAAGTGGTTTCTTGGGGTGAAAGTACTTTCATCCAGGGCGGCATTAACGCCATTAACCCAGTAGATGTGAGTGCATTTCGACGCCCCGGTGCCGAAATTAAAGAGGGTTTAATTCCCGTCAATATGGCGTATGCCAACATAGGCGTGACCGACAATTTAAGTGTGGAAGCTTTTTACCAACTTGAGTTTCAGGAAACGGTTACTCCCGGTTGTGGTACCTTTTTCTCCAACAGCGATTATGTGGCAGACGGTTGTAGCATCGCCAGCGTGGCGGATCTGCCCGCGGCGATAGGCGGCGGCAGTGCTGCTGTATTACGAGATACCGATGGCGTTCGTAAAGCGAAAGATGACGGTCAATTTGGTATAGCTGCCCGTTATCTTTTAGGGGATACCGAACTGGGTTTTTATGCCATGAATATTCATAACCGCCTGCCCATCGTAAGTTCGGTTACCGGCGGTGCTGGTCTTGGTGGTGGCGGCACGTATTTTGTCGAATACCCGGAAGACCTGCAGCTAGCAGGTATCAGTTTTGCGACCAGTCTAGGCTCCGTGGCCGTGTCTGGGGAAATCAGCCATAAAAAAGATGTGCCGCTACAAATTAATGCCAAGGACCAAATTGCTGCGGCACTAAGCTACGGTACAACACCTGAGGCAAACGGCGGCGCTCCTGCGCAATTGAATGCTGAGGTTTTTGCACTCACTGCCGGTAGTGGTGGCAACCCAGCTGGCGTTATATTGGATGGTTACCGCTCTTTTGATGTGACCCAGGTTCAAGTAACGGGCATAAAATTCTTTGACCAGGTGGCCGGTGCTAGCCGAATTACCCTAATTGGCGAAGCCGGTTATAGCTTTATTCATGACTTTGAAGAAGACGCCGAAGGGGCCATTAAATTTGGGGCAAATGCCGACCCCACTAACGATCATGGTTTCACCACGCAATCGTCGTACGGTTACCGCGCCCGTGTTGTGGCTGCCTACACTGACGTGTTTGCCGGTATTGATCTAACGCCAACCTTATCTTGGAAGCATGACTTAGAAGGCTATGCGCCAAACCCAGGCAGAGCATTTAGTCAGGGCGACCAATCCATTGGCCTTACGGTTAAAGCCGACTACATCGACACTTATAGTGCCGCTATTAGTTATACCCAGTATATGGAAGGCGATGCTTCTAAAGTAAGTGACCGTGACTTTGCCTCCATTACCCTTGGTATGCAGTTTTAATATTTGCCCATACTAAAAAAGACTCGCTAGAAATACTCTCTAAACAGACTCTCTAAATTAAGAGGGCGCGGGCCCAGTGCCCGCGCTTCGAGGATAAATATGAAATTACATACCTTTGCCAGCTCAGCCTTATTGCTGACTATGGTAAGTGGTGGTGCCTGGGCTAAGGTATCCACCCAAGAAGCATCTAAATTAGGCGCTGCTCTCACATTGATGGGGGCAGAAGTAGCCGCCAATAAAAGTGGCAGCATTCCCAGCTACGATGGCGGCTTAAAACAAGATGAAAGCGCTAACCCATTAGTTAATGCGTTTGCTCATGAGTCACCGTTATTTACCATTACTGCTAAAAATATCGAGCAGTACAAAGGGCAATTAACCGATGGCCAAATAGCGCTTTTTAAAAAATTTCCTGACACCTACAAGATGCCGGTTTATAAAACCCACCGCACCGCGGCCTATCCAACCAGCATCTATGATAAAGCCCGCAAAAATGCCACCAATACCGAATTAGCACAAGGTGGTAACGGACTTGTTAACTTTGATGAGACCGTGCCATTTGTCATTCCAAAAAATGGCTTGGAAGTCATTTGGAATCATATAAGCCGCTTTCGCGGTGGCTCGGTCGAGCGCAACTCGGCACAATTTCCGGTACAGCGTAATGGTGTCTCTAACGCCATTAAGATGAGGGGTCAGCTTACTATGCCCCAGTATCTAAAAGGCGGCTATCACGCTAAAAAAGATAATAATATCTTGTTCTATTACACCTCAAGGGTTAAGTCCCCGGCACGTTTAACCGGTAACGTTTTATTAGTACATGAAACCGTGGATCAGGTATCCCAACCTCGTATGGCCTGGAGCTATAATGCCGGTCAACGCCGAGTTCGCCGCTCCCCACAGGTGGCCTACGACGCACCAGGGCAAGGGGCTGGAGGTTTGCGCACCGCTGATCAAATAGACATGTATAACGGCGCGCCCAATAAATACAATTGGAAGCTAGTGGGTAAAACCGAAATTTACATTCCTTATAACGCCTACAAACTGGCTGACCAAAACGCTAAGTACAAAGACATAGTTCAGCCTGGGCACATTAATCAAGACTTTACCCGCTATGAATTACACCGAGTTTGGAAAGTAGAAGCCACACTAAAAGAAGGTGAGCGCCACGTTTATGGCAAACGTACCTTTTACATAGATGAAGACAGTTGGCAGATTGCTCTGGCCGATCACTATGATAATCGCGGGGTATTATGGCGCGCCTCTGAAGGCCACTCATTGCAGTTCGTGAATGTTAATACTCTTTGGTACGCGTCCACCATTAGCTATGATTTATTTTCGGGCCGATACTCGGTTGAACTGAACAACGAAGAAAACGAACCGTTTAAGTTTAATAAAACCATGAAACGTAAACAGTTTACCGCGGGGGCCATTCGCCGTTCAGGCAAACGCTAAGCAAAATATGCTGTTGACCTGTAAGGGTCCTTTTCCTCTGTCTTTGTTGGCAGAGGATTTTTTCACACATCTAGGTGTACCGGAATGAGATAGCCGTTTGTTGCATAATATGTCATGCAACGAAAGCCTGTTTGGCTACACTTATTTCTTAAACGTCACCCTCGGGCGGCGTAAGGATTGGGGAGAGTTGCAAATGTACAATTGGGTCACAAGCCACAAGAAGACCACCGTTTTAGTAGTGGTTTTCGCACTACTGCTGGCCATGCTCTGGTTTGCCGGTGGCAACAAATTCTTTGCCACGAAGAATAAGTGGTCCCCTGCTGCAGCCGCCAAGGATTACCAGCTGCAGGACGATAGCCTGATCGACATACCCCCTTTGCAGCGCTCCCCCGCCCCGTCCTATAACCCCCTAAAAAATGTCTATTGGGGCGACACACATGTCCACACCCAGGAAAGCTTCGACGCTAATCTGCTCGGTACCCGGACAACCATTGAGGATGCCTATCGCTTCGCCCGGGGCGAGAAATTGCTCAGTCCCGGTGGTGAAACCATGCAGCTAGCGCGGCCGCTTGATTTTGTGGCCATAACCGACCACGCCGAGAGCTTTGGCATGGCCAGCCGCTGCGGTGATGACAACCTTAACCTGATAGAAAAAGCCACCTGTTACCTAGTGAACACCCCCAATGTTTTGGGTTTTGCTGTACTACGTGGCTCGGCAGTTTCCAAGGGCACGCAGATTGGCGAAACGGTGCCCGCAGGCGAGTACCAACCCACGGACCGCACCCACCCGCGCTATGAAAATTTCCCCCTGTGCCGCTTTGGCGCCGGCTCCCCCGAGCGCTGTTTTGCCGATAGCAATACCGCCTGGGCTCGCTACAAGGAGCTTGCCGACCAGTACAACGAACCCGGCGTGCTGACCACCTTCGCGGCCTACGAATATTCCCCGGTGATGGAATCCGGCGGCGCCGAGCATCGCAACGTCCTGTTTAATGGCGAGGATCTGCCCGACCACGCCCTATCATCCCTGGACGTGGGCAGCGCCGTTGAACTGTGGCAGGGCCTGGAAAACACCTGCGACATAGACAAAGGCTGCGACTTCCTAACCATTCCCCACAATATGAACAAGGGCTGGGGTATTTTTTACAGCCGCTGGACCATGGATGGAAAACCCTACTCAAGCGAAGACTGGCAGCTGCGCCAGAAGCGTGAACCCATTGCCGAGGTCTACCAGATCAAGGGCTCTTCCGAGTGTGCGCTGGGGCTGGGGGCAACCGACGAGGAATGCGGTTTCAGTCAGGTGATGGAACCCTGTAAAGAAGGAGAGACAAAAGGCTGTGCCTTCAACACCAGCTTTGCCCGCCAAGGCCTGAAAGTGGGCCTGCAACTGGAGCAGGAACTGGGTTTCAATCCCATGCGCTTTGGCATGGTGGGCTCCACCGATACCCATAATGGCAATGCGGGCGATGCGGAGGAATGGGATTTTGTTGACAAGGCCGGTGCCGCAACCTCCCCCGCCATCCGTCGCCTGACCTTGGTCAGAGGGGACAAGCCCTACGATAATAATCTGAAATTTCATACCTCCGGCGGCATGGCTGCCGTGTGGGCGGAAGAAAATACCCGCGATTCGATCTTTACAGCAATGCAGCGCCGCGAAGTCTACGCCACATCCGGGCCACGCATTAACCTGCGCTTCTTCGCCGGCTGGGGGTTCGACGAAGGCATCGCCGAAAGCGTAGACGCTATCGCCGTGGCAACAGCGGGCGGCGTGCCCATGGGGGGCCTATTAACGGGTGAGGAGATGACGCCTGATAAATCGGCCCAGAAATTAAACCAAAAATCAGAAGAGCGCAGCCCAACGTTCTTTGTGTGGGCAGGGGCCGACCCCATGGATGCACCGCTACAACGCATACAATTGATCAAGGGCTGGGTAGACAAGCATGGCAAAACACACGAGACCGTGCGTGATATTGCCTGCTCCGATGGCCTGCAGGTGGACCCAAAAACCCAGCGTTGCCCTGACAATGGAAGCGACATGAACACCGCCACCTGTAAATTTGAAAGGACAACAGGCGCACCACAGCTACTGGCCACTTGGAAAGACCCTGAGTTCGACGCCAGCCAGGCCGCCTTCTACTACACGCGCGTTCTTCAGAACCCCAGCTGTCGCTGGTCTACCTATGACGCCATACGTCTGGGTATAGCGCCCAGCTCCGAAGTGCCCGCCACGATTCGCGAGCGCGCCTGGTCATCACCGATCTGGTACACACCGTGAACATGATGAACGTTATTAACAAGCCCTCTTCTGGCCCGCTTAAATGAAAGATTTAGTAACCGCAAGGTCTTTAGTCGGCGCGGTAGAACTCATTGAACATTATGATGGAGTGAGTGCAGACGCTATTGCCCGAAGCGTGGGCATTGGTTCTGAGTTTCTCTATAACCCGGATTTAAAGCTCTCTGCGGCCAAGGTAAATGACTTTTTTGAAAAGGCCGCCAAAGTCTGCGAAGACAGATTCTTTGGGCTGAAGCTGGCGGAATATCAAAGCTTTGATGTGCTTGAAGGGGATTTTAATATCCTTGCCAAACATGCGCCGACGATTCGAGAAGTCCTAACCATTTTTGTTAATACGCTTGCGCAACACTGCCAAGCATTGTCTGTATGCCTACTGCCTGATAACGGCGGTATTTTTTGTTGTTATGAAGCCAAGAGAATATTGTCTGATGCTCAAGTCATACATGGCGCAAGAGTTCAATCCATTGAATTGGGTATCGCCATCGCCTGTCGAGAGATCAAAGCCGTACTGGGAAAAGACTGGCGTCCTTCATGTGTTCAATTTCGTCACTCTTCCCCTCAAGATGACAGTCCTTTAAAAAAGGTGTTTGGCGATAATTTATTTTTCAATCAAGATGTTAATTCATTCTATTTGACGACCCAAGAATGCGATCGTCAGTGGTCCATTGAAACTCAAGACAGCGTGCTACCCAGTAACACTGAAGGTGGCCAGCATCAAGAAAAAAAGAAAAGTGATGACTCCCCATTTATCCAGGCAGTGAATCAAGCCGTGATGAAGTTGCTTAATAGCGATGACTGCACTGTTCAAAAGGTGGCAGACGAATTGGCAATGAAGTTGCGTACTTTGCAGCACAGGCTTTCGCAAGCAAACAATAGTTATCAGAGTATTTATGATGATATTCGCTTGGATCTGGCAAAGGAATACCTTTGTGGTTCGGGCTTAACGGTTACGGATATATCAGAGCGATTGAACTTTACCGACCCCACAGCATTCTCTAGGTTCTTCAAGCGTCGTGTAGGGGTGTCTCCTGCGGCTTTCAGAAAGTCTATCCCCTGACGATGCCCTAACTATTCAGGCCTGCTCTTGCACAATATGTCATGTTTGCGTGGCCCGAAGACATACAATGAAGTGAGTGAATTATTTAGTGATTCTCTTCTTCTGAGTTTCTTGCTGATCGTTAATTAAACCAGTTATTGCTGTAGAAGGTGTTAAATGTTTTCGAATGTTTTTAGAAATAATAAAAAAAAGATTATTGCTGTTTTTGTTCTTGTTTTTCTGTTGTTAATGGCTTGGATCCTTATGGGCAAAAAGCTCTATGACGCACAGAGTAAGATGTGGCAAGAATCTATTGCCGCAGATTTAAGCAAGCAAGATGATAGCGCCATCGCCGTCCCCACTTTGACTAAGGTCAAGCCTAAACCTTACAACCCGCTCAAGAATGTTTATTGGGGCGACACCCATGTACACACCAAAGAAAGCTTTGATTCCAAGTTGTTTGGCACCAAAGCCACAGTAGAAGATGCCTATCGATTCGCCAAGGGGGAAACCTTGTTAAGCCCTGGCGGAGAATTAATGCAATTGTCGAGGCCTATCGACTTTATCGCCATTACCGATCATTCAGAAAGTTTTGCCCTGACTAACCGCTGTGAAAACACAGATCTTAATTTTCTGGAGAGAGCCACCTGTAGCCTAATGGGCACGCCCAATATTGTAAGCTTTTTCATAATACGCAAACTGGCCGCGTCTGAAACTCAACAGATTGGCGCAACGGTTGCGGCCGGCGAATACCAGCCCATGAAAAGGACCCACCCAAAATATGACAGCTTTCCGTTGTGTAAATATGGTAATGGCTCACCCGAAGAGTGCTACAAGGGCAGCAACATTGTATGGGATCGCTACAAAAAACTAGCAGACCAATACAATGAACCTGGCGTGCTCACAACCTTTGCCGCCTATGAATACTCACCGGTACTGGATGACGCGGGCAGCGAACACCGCAATGTCATCTTTAACGGTGAAAGCTTGCCTGAGCATGCGCTCTCTTCATTTGATGTTGGCAGTGCGCTAGAGCTGTGGCGTGGCCTGGAAGACACCTGTTATGGCGAGTGTGACTATATAACCATTCCTCATAATACGAATAAGGGCTGGGGAATCTATTACAGCCCTTGGGCTTTGGACGGGACGCCCTACTCTGCGGCCGATTGGCAATTGCGCAATAAGCGCGAGCCCATCGCCGAGATGTACCAGGTTAAGGGTTCGTCAGAGTGCGCGCTGGGGCTGGGTGCCACTGACGAAGAGTGTAGTTTTGGCCAAATTCTTGAGCCCTGCAAGGAAGGCGAGTTGACGGGGTGTGCGTTTAAAACCAGCTTTGCAAGACAGGGGCTCAAGGTTGGCTTAGAGCTGGAACAAGAGCTGGGTTTTAATCCCTTAAAATTTGGCATGATCGGCTCCACCGATACCCATAATAGCAATAGCGGTGATGCCGAAGAGTGGGATTTTGCCGGTAAGGTCGGCGCAATGACATCCCCTGCGATTCGCCGTCAAACCATGAAGGGCGGTGATAAGCCTTACCAATCTGTTTTGAAGTTTCATACCTCAGGCGGGCTTGCTGCGGTGTGGGCTGAAGAAAATACCCGCGACTCCATTTTTTCTGCCATGAAGCGCAAAGAGGTTTACGCAACCTCGGGCACCAGAATTACGCTGCGCCTATTTGCCGGTTGGGGCTTTGATGAGCGCATTAAAGATGCACGGGATCCTGTTTTAATCGCCACAAACGGTGGTGTGCCTATGGGCGGGGAGCTCTCCTCTACACTTGAAAACACACAAAGCCCAACGTTTTTTGTATGGGCCGGCGCCGATACACTCAATGCCCCCTTGCAAAGAATACAAATGATTAAAGGTTGGATTGATGAGCAGGGTGAAACTCACGAACAGGTGCAAGATATTGCCTGTTCCGATGGCTTAACGGTTGATCCCACAACCATGCGCTGCCCTGACAACGGTGCCAGCGTTGATATCAGTACCTGTAATATTGAAACTGATAAGGGCGCGCCTGAATTGATGGCCGCTTGGAAAGATCCAGAGTTTGATCGCCGTCAGGCCGCTTTCTATTATGTTCGTGTGCTTCAAAATCCAACCTGTCGCTGGTCAACCTACGACGCCATTCGATTAGGCATTGCCCCAAGCCCTGAGGTTCCGACTACAATCCGCGAGCGCGCCTGGTCCTCTCCTATCTGGGTTGCCCCAAAAAAATGATGACTAAACTACTCCCCCAACGTTCTTGGTTTAAGAAGCCAATCTGCCAATTCCTAACCCTTGGGCTGTTGGCCTATGCTCTTCAGCAGTGGACAGGCCCGCAGGCGTTAATTGCGGTTACCCCCAATAAAATCAGTCTTCTTAAGAGTCAGTGGCAAACCTCTACCGGTTTGCAGGCTGACCCTGCAAGGCTAAAGGCCTTGGTGGATGTTTATGTGGAGGAAGAAATACTCTTTCGTGAGGCGCTTAATTCAAAGCTTCATAAACATCCACAGCTTAAACGCCGCTTGGTAAAAATAGCTGAGTTTTTGGAGTTGGGCTCTGCTGGCGATAACGACGAGGCATTGTATGTAAAAGCGATTGACGCCGGATTACATAAAAATGATGCGCTAACCAGAAGCATGATGATCTCATCGGTACGCAATAGTATTTCAACTAAAGCTGAATTAATCACCTTAAGTAAAGAGCAAATAAATCAATATTACAGCGATAATGTTGATCGCTACATATCTCAGGCAAGCTTATCGTTTGAGCATGTGTTTGTTGCAAAAAACCGCAACGCTAATAGTAAAAATAACGCTGAAGAACTTCGTTTACATGAAAGTTTTTCTTCTTCAGAAAGTAACAGTCTTGCCTCTCTTGGTGATCCGTTCATAAAAGGTTATGGTTTTTCAGGCCTCACCATGAACAAACTAACTGAACTTATGGGGACAGGATTTTCCAAAGACGTTGGCCAGTTAAACATCGGGGAGTGGTCTAAACCCATAGCGTCTGTGTACGGATGGCATCTTGTCTTGGTAAAAGAAATCAATCCAGCCAGAGTGCTATCACTATTCGAGGCGCAGCATCGGGTCAAACGTGATCTGTTTAAAAAGCTAAAAGGGCAAGCATATGACGCCACCTTATCTGAAATTAAACGTGGCTACACAGTGGCCATTGAATGGGCCCATAAAGACGCTTCCCAAAATTTATCAAGCAGTGTCATGTTAGAGCGCCCTACTCATTTGCAAGACACTATCAGTTTGGTAAAGAATATTGGAGACGGACATGAATAACGTCAGGGTTTTTCTATTTTTACTTATGACTACCTTTAGTTCAGTGACGCTCGCCGATGCCTTGGCCCCGTCCCTGCTTGAATTGAAAGAATATTCTGAAGGTCCTGCAACCATGCAGTGGAAGGTTTCTTTAAAGAATGCAGCCACACTCAAAATTACGCCGCTGTTATCAAGTGATTGCCAGCAACGATTGGAGAATGAACAAGAGCTTGATCGTATCAGGCGTACATCCTGGCAGCTACACTGCAGCGCTAATACTCTAGTGGGCAAAACAATATCCATGCAGGGATTAGACTCAAGTGGCGCCAGTGTATTGCTCAAAGTGCATTTGCGCGATGGACAGTTTTATCAGCGTATTTTGTCTTCTGAAAACACCCGCTATGAGGTACCAGCAGAGCAAAGCCGCTTAGAGATTTTCAGCGATTATGTTGCCATGGGCATAAAACACCTTTTGGTTGGCGTTGATCATATTCTGTTTGTGATTTGTCTGGTGCTATTGGTGACGGTGAGAAAAAAGCTGATTCTGGTGGTCTCTATGTTTACGCTTGGGCACAGTATTACACTGTCACTTTCGACCCTTAAATTGGTAACGGTATCGACAGCATTGGCTGAAGTGTTTATTGCCTTTAGTGTGGTTTATACCGCTGCTGAGCTGCTGGACAAGAACAAACAATCACTCATTAGAAAATACCCGGCCATTTTAGCCATGGCTTTTGGCTTGTTGCATGGTCTGGGTTTTGCGAGCGTGTTATCTGATGTGGGGGTGCCTCAACTGCATATACCCTTATCGCTGCTTGCCTTTAATATCGGTATTGAAATAGGCCAATTGATGGTTATCTTCGTGCTGTTGGGTGTTTCACTTTTGGCTCGTACTTTAATTAAAAAAGTGGGCGTTGGTGAGGTGAATATCAAACTTCCCATCTATGCCGTTGGCTGCCTTTCGTCACTGTGGTTTTGGGAGCGCATGCTGGGATAAGTCCATCCCTTCAAGCGCCCTATTCTTCACAATATTTTTTAAAAGTTGAAAGATAAACGATAAAAACGTCTGGGTTATATCGTTTATCTTTTGCAGTGTGTATCACAATGAAAAACCCCATGCCCCGCCATTCGTCGCCTGGCTCTGGTCTTTGGCACATTGCGTAATATGTCAAGTTTGGCGAGACAGGCTCGCTTAATATATGTGCAGTCTTCCGCTGATAATAGTAGGGAGCCACAACTCAATACTATTGCTAAGAAGGAAACCCCGTGAGAAAACTACGACTGAGTATCGCGCTGATAGGTTTGGTGGCGGTAAGTGTTACAGCCGGTATCTGGTACAACAAGCTGGTGAAGAACCCAACACAGGAATACGCCTACGCCAAGGGCATTGATGCAGTGACCTACAGCTTCCCTTATTTCCTCAACAGCCTGCTGCTGAACAAGTGGTCGAAGCCCCCTGTTCAGGGAGTGAAATATACACCCTCGGCGGCGGTGAACCAGTTCTGGCACCTCTCTGAGAATCCTTCAGCCGAGGATTACCGCGATGGGGGCATGCCCAATCAGGATACCCTGTATTCCATGGCGTTTATCTATGTGGGTGAAGAGCCTATCGTGATGTCTGTGCCGCCGATCCCAAACGAGCGCTACTACACCTTCGAGATTGCCGGCTTTGACTCGGATAACTTTGCTTACATCGGCAAGCGCACCCACGGGAACCTCGGTGGCAACTATGCGATCGTGCCGCCTGGCTGGGACGGAGTGCTGCCCGGTGATGTGCAGCACCTGTCCGAGGCACCAACGCCGTGGATTATCGTGTTTGGTCGCACCCTGATCGACCCGAACAAACCCGGAGACCAGCAGAAAGTGAATGCGCTGCAAGCACAGTACCGTATTACCAGCCTGCCCCACTGGGGCATGGATAACCCGCCCTTGCCACCACACCCGCCGCTGGATGGCCTGGACGTCTTACTCGATCCCTACCTAGCAGACGGGGCGCCGAAGCTGATCCGCAAGATGGCCTTGCAGGACCCTATGCGGTACTGGCAGGTAGTGAACTGGGCGCTGGATGGCAACGGTGTACCGGTACGCGACCAGTCGCGCCTGGCGGATTGGGCCACCCTGGGACTGGGCCCCGGCCAGGATCTTTCGACACTGGATGATGATACCCGCGAGGGTCTATCGCAGTCGGTCATGCAGGGCTTGCGCATTCTTCAGTCCTATCCAAATAGCAGTCTCAATCCGGCACGTAAAATCAACGGTTGGAAATACCCGCCAATGCACCATGGCCGCTCTGGCGTTGATGGGCACTATCTGGGTCGTTCTGCCATTCAGTCCATGATGGGAATCATTTCCAATGATCCCGAGGAGGCGGTTTACATGGGCTGCTTTGACGATCAGTTCGGCGATCGCCTGAATGGTGGCAATCAGTACCAGCTGCACTTTGCCGCCGGTCAATTGCCCCCAGCCACCCAGTTCTGGTCGCTGACCGCCTATGACGAGGATGGCAACGCGATTATTAACCCGCTGAATCGTCACGCGGTGGGGGATCGTTCAGACCATCTGGAATATGACGCCGACGGGGCATTGAGCATTTACCTTGGTCCTAAGCCCCCTGCAGGAAAGCAGAACAACTGGCTGCCACTGGCAGAAGGCAAAATAACCTTAGTGCTACGCATGTATGGACCGGGTGGCACAGTACTAAAGCAAACTTGGAACCCACCCCAAGTGCGCCGCTTGTAGCGCACTCACTTTCAAAACGGGCACGCTTCAAAAAGGGCGTGCTTGGGGTTTCAATTGATGAGTTTTTTACCCGCCCAGATCCTTCCTGGATTCACTGTTAGCAAATCCATTGAATGTCAGGTTTAAGCAGTTTGCTTGAACCATTCAAATCCTAGAAGTTCTAGCCCATCACCCCCCTGACGTTACAAGAGGATCTTCCAAATTGCACAATATGTCATGTTTGCCCCTCTCCCTGCTGCTACCGTAAGACCTCGATGTCACCAGTGGTTTATTCAGGTTCTCTTAACATGATTTTCGGTTGAAAAAACTTCGCCGCTAAATCTTTAAGGCTTAATTGTCTCGGATGCCCTTTTTTGTAGGGCTGTTGTTGTAGAGCTTTTATTTTTTTTGATTGTGTTTTGGAGTTGAGATGAAGATATTAAAAGTGTTTAACGTGAATACGTTATTGGGAATTAGCCTGGCGTTAGCGGCAGGGCAGGCTGGGGCAGCAACAGTAAATGGTTATGTCTCTACAGCACAGAGTAAAGTACTGGCGGGGGCTATTGTAACCCTGTGGAATGATAAAAAGGATCAGAAACTAAGTACCTATACCGATGCCAAGGGTTACTACACATTGGAAACCGATTTTACCGGCCATGTGACATTACGCGGACGCAGCCCCTATTATCGAGATACCAATACAACACTGACACTGGGCAGTGATTCCAAGGTAGATCAGCTGCTTATCTTGGAAAAAATGACTGACCCCCAGGAAATTTCAGATTCCCTTCCAGCCTCTGCCCATGTTACTAAGCTTTCGCTAAAAGAAGGTGAAGATCGAGAAACATTTATTGCTCAATGTAACTTTTGCCATCAACAGGGTAATTCGGTAACGCGAGCGCCTCGCCCTGAAGAAGCCTGGGATGCAACCATCTGGCGCATGGAAGGTTATGGGGCAATGATTAGTCATGCTGAGCACGACATGATTCGCAAAACTTTATTTGAAGGCTTTGATGGCGCACCGGTTAACATCGAGCAAACCCATGATTTCAGCCCTGAGTTAGCGCAAGCAACAATTCATGAATGGCATGTGGCAACCCCAACATCATTTTTGCACGACACTATGGTGGGTCAAGACGGAAACCTATACGGTATTGATGAAAGCGACGATATAATCTATGAAATGAATCGCGAAACCGACGAGATTACCGTTCACAAAATTCCAAATCCTGAAGGCCTGCCGGTTGGCGGTAATTTTGTGGGCGCAACACTGCCCATTGGTATTTTTACCGGGCATCACGGCCCACACAGCGGCGCCCAGATCAGTGATGGCAGAATGTTTTTCACCGCCGCCTTGTCCAGTAATTTAATTGAGTTTTCAACCGACACCCACGAATTTAAATTTCACCCTATTCCCCGTGGATTTTTATGGAAAAAAGGAATCTATTCTCACACCATTCGCGCCGATAAAGAGGACAACGTATGGTTTACCGTACTGGCCTCCAACATGGTGTTAAAGTTTGATACCAAGACTGAAGAATTTACCGAAATCAAACTGCCCTCTAACGGGACAGCTCGGTGGTTAGCTGATCAACTGACCGGTACGCTGCTCAAAATTACAGGCTTTTTTCCCGGAAAAAACCACGTGCTTGATCTGTCGCACCACAAACAAGATGGCATAGGCGCAAAAGCATTTAATTGGCCCTATGGAATCGACATCAACCCGGTTGATGGTGGCGTGTGGTATGCGAAGTTACTGGGTAATAAACTGGGTCATATAGATCCTGACACGTTGGAAATTACCGAATTCGACACGCCATTTAAAGGCCCTCGTCGCATGCGCTTCGATAAAAACGGCATCCTTTGGATTCCTTCGTTCGATGAAGGCATGTTAATGCGCTTTGATACCAAAACAGAACAGTTTGAAAATATTGAACTACCGGTATTGTCCGAAAATGAATACGAAGTTCCCTATGCATTAAATATCCATGAGCATACCGGTGATGTATGGATCGCAGCCAATAACTCTGATCGTGTGTTGCGTTACATTCCTGATGAAAAGCGTTTTATTTCATACCCTATGCCTAGCCGAGTGGTGTGGTTCCGTGATTTTGAATTTACCGAAGATGGACAAGTATGTACCAGTAATTCCAACTTACCCGCTTACGCCCATGAAGATGGCGTGCCCGCATTCTTTTGTATCGACCCCAATGGAAGGGGAAAAACTAGCCACTAATGTGAACGGGAATTTGCCACGCCAGAAAACCCGCCCATTAGCCCTGATGGTGGCGAAACTATAATAAGGCAGCACCATCAAGGGGTTTTAAACCGGTTGATGGTGTCCCTCTCATCTCTATAGAGCATATGATTAAATTTTCCTGATGGGCCTAATTCCAATCTGTTGCACCACAATCTTCATGGTGGGTAAGACCCAGTAAAAAGTTATCACCCAACCACTTAACCTGACCCGAATGAGTATAGTTTAAAACCCCCTGCGGCTTATTCTTCCCTCACTGCACCACTAAGGTGATTCCAAACGCTAGTCCGTCACACCTAAATATAAATAAAGAGAAGCCCCATGGAGAGTTTTCAAATCATAAGCGCACTGATGGTTGGCATTGCCATATGCATTCACCTTGTTCGTGTACGCATACTAAACATTAAAACCCCAGCTAAAAATCACGAAGTCTTTTCTGGGCAGTTACTGCAAGTGGGAAAATCCGTGGTGGCTTACCAAAAAGAAGATGACAGTCTCACCACTAATAAACAAACCATAGTGTGCATGCATGGTTGGTTGGAAGATCACCGCTATTTTAGCGAAATTTATACTCCCAAAGACGCCGAGCTAATTTTCATTAACAGTTGTGATTACCATAGCCCCAACAAAGACAAAACGCCTGTGAAGGCACAGTGGCAAACCAACATCCCTTACCCTGACTGCACCATAGAATATGACGCAGCCGTTTTAATTATGGCGGTTAAAAATTTGGCCAGTCACAAAAAAGTATTACTGCACGGCCACAGTCGAGGAGGGGCCGTGGTAATTGAAGCCATTAAGCAGGCCCCTGAATTATTTTCCCAGACCCGGGTAATACTAGAGGCCCCTATTTTGCCCGAAGCACCGGTGTGTGTTCAAACCCCATCAAAATTCATCAATGCGCTTGGGTCTAAAGTGATTATGTATACATTCCCGTTTGTGGCACATGGCTTGGCCAAAAAGGGTTTACCAAAATTTGTGATTGAAAACATGGGGCCACTCAACCCTCGTAAAAGCCACCTACTAAAAGGGTTATTTTTCAGCGCTAAAAGCACCGCGGTACTAATGAAAAACCTGGACAATATGATCGATTGGCCCTTACAGAACAATATGTCCCTGCTCGATAACATTAAAGGTGGCTACATATTATTGGGCTCTTGCGATTGCGTATTAAGCCGGCGCTTAATGATTAAGAGCATTAACAAAAACAAAGGGAATCTTAATGTAATCAATACCAAACATTCCAGCCATTTTATTAGCTTGGATATTCCGGCGCAGGTTAGCCGTTTAAGTTTTAGTTAACTGCCAAAATTCGGCATCAACAGTAAATAGAGGTAACTTATGAACACTGAATATCAAGACGTTATTATTGTGGGCGCGGGACTGTCGGGCATTGGCGCCGCATACCATATTGCAAAAAACTGCCCGAACAAATCGCTGGCCATACTGGAAAGCCGTGAATCCATGGGCGGCACCTGGGATTTTTTTCGCTACCCGGGCATTCGCAGTGACAGTGATATGTTTACCCTAGGGTACAATTTTAAGCCTTGGCGCGGTGCCGATGCGATTGCCGATAGTGCAAGCATTTTAAATTACATAAAGGAGGCCGCCTATATAAAAGTGGCCGCAAACAAACACTCTCTTGCGGATAAAATTCGCTATCAGCATAAGGTTGTGTCCATGAGCTGGTGCAGTAAGAATGCCAAGTGGACGTTACAGCTCTTGGTAAATGGTGAGCCACGCACTATGAGCTGTAATTTTTTATTAAGCTGTACTGGCTATTACAATTATGACAAGGGCTTTACCCCAAACTTTCAGGGTAAAGACGATTTTAACGGGCAATTCTTCCATCCCCAACAATGGCCGGAAGACCTGAACTATACCGACAAAAAAATTGTGGTGATTGGCAGTGGCGCCACCGCCGTGACCTTGGTTCCTGAGCTGGCCAAAAAGAGTAAACATGTGACCATGTTGCAACGCAGCCCCAGCTACGTGGCTACAGTTCCCAAGCAAGATAAAACCGCAAAAAAACTTCGTAAAATTTTACCTGAAAAATGGGTATACCGAATTATTCGCGCACGCAAAGTTACCTTTACCTTATTGCTTTATAAATACTGTCGAGCATTTCCACAACATGCCCGCAAATTCTTTACCGGTATGGCAAAAAAACAACTGGGCAAAGATTTTGACATCAAGCACTTTAGCCCCAGCTACGCACCGTGGGATGAGCGCTTGTGTGCCGTACCAAACGGCGACTTATTTAAAACCCTGCGCTCGGGTCAAGCCCAAGTGGTCACAGACACCATAGACAGCTTTACCAGCAATGGCATTAAATTAAACTCAGGAAAAACCCTGGAAGCCGATATTATCGTCAGCGCCACCGGGTTGGACCTTAAGATGATGGGGGGCATTGACATCAAGGTGGATGGACAGCCATTCAAAATCGAAGATTCTATGGTGTATCGCGGTGTATTAGTTGAAAACCTGCCCAATGTAGGTTCGATATTTGGGTATACCAACGCATCCTGGACATTGAAATCTGACCTTACCAGTGAGTTTGTGTGCCGTATCATCAACCACATGGACAAAACCCATACCCAGCAATGTCGAGCCGTGAACAGTGACAAAAGGATGGGCACTACTCCTTTTATTGATATGAACTCCGGCTATATTCATCGCGCCGCTAACAAAATGCCCCAGCAGGGCAGTAAAATACCCTGGCGCTTATACCAGAACTACTTCAAGGACATGTTTATGCTGCGCCTGGGCAGAGTGAATGACGGGGTATTACAATTTGAAAAGGTCCACACCCAGGAAGAACCTGTCTGTGCTGAAGCCAATGTCACACAGACTTCTCTTTAAAGCAGGCATATCCAGGCCTTAGACTCACATACGAGTGCTTTTGAAACCCTTATCTATAGCCCCCTTGTTGGTGCAATGGGGGCTATTAGTCTATGGCATTGGCAGCATGGGAGTGTTTTGGTTTATACAGAACAGTTTAGGTATTTTTGTTTAGGGTTCAGGGAAGGATTAACCCTAAAACACGTTGTTTACTTTAACCAAAAGGTGAGACCCTTTGGTTAAAGCTCACACTCAAGTTTACCGGTTTTTTCCATGCATTCGCTGGTTCTGGCGCTGTCGTAAGCCCCTTGGCCCAGTTGCTGCCAACTACAAGCACTCACCATAAACATCAACATACTGGCCATTAAAAGTACTTTCATTATTTTCACCTTAATCTGGGTTAGTAACTATTCCACACCCACAATAAATGGGAAGACCTAGGCAGGTTAACACGATTTAAGACAACTATTTATTAATGCGATAAAAACTGGGGGTATTGCCCGTCCACTTTTTAAAGGCATTGTAAAAATTAGCGGCATCCGAATAGCCCAGCTCGTTGGCTAAAGCTTCGTTGGATAAGTTTTGGTGTTGAATCAGGGTAATGGCCAACTGGCAACGCACCTTATCAATCAGGGCGGTGAAACTGGTGCCCATTTTACTTAGGCGCCTACGCATAGTGCGGCCACTCATGCCCAGGGCATTGGAAATCATATCCGGGTCGGGAAAGTCCCCGCCCGAACATTTTAAGATACAGTCGATGTTATCCACCAGCCCCTGCTCTTCATGTAGTTCATCCAACAAGGATTTAAGGTTAACCGTGGCCTCTTGGGGGGAATATAAATTATGCGTTACTCGCAACGCCATGCTTTTCATGTCGATAACACACTCATTAAATTTACAGTTATCTTCAATGGGGCAATGATACAAGGCAGCAAAGCGGGCTTTGGCAGCCTCACTTAACGACGCACTAAAACGCACACAGAAAATGTTCACCCGCTGCCCGGATATTTCTTCCCCCAGTTTAATCATGCCGGTAACGGTTAACTCAAACAAAAACTGCAGCACTCTTGGGTCCAGTTTGGCCACGTCCACCAAGCGATTGGTAAAACTGTGTTCATCCACAATATTCACAATGTCGGTAAAACTGCCCAGCAGCTCGTAGTAGGTTTGGCTAATGTCCATGGCCTCGCCTAGTGTTGCCACGCTGCCCATGCACACTCCTATGGCCCCAAGATCTGACAAACTATAGGTTTGTGCAATGTCACACCCTAAGCCCGGCTCATAAAATTGTTCGATAACGCGGTTTAAACCCTCCAAGGCAATATGGGAGGGCACAAAAGGGCGCTGTAAATCATAGTCACTTAAAGCTAATTGGTTACGTAACTGCTGGCACCACAGGCCGTGCCCTTGGGCAGATAAGTACGCAAAGACCGCGCGCAGCTCAAAGCTGGGGTATTTTTGGTCACCCAGGCTGGTAATTTGTTTATGGGCCACACTGGCTTGATGAGCGATTTCAGGTTTCATAGCGCCTTCTTTTATTATTTGATGTTAGCTCTAGACCTAAGTAATACCTTGCTCTCTTCCCTTAACTTAAACATGTTAAATCTGGCCAAACCTTGGTCAGCCGGGTTGTTTACGAGTGCATTTATGGGCGCTTTAGAAAACCCAAAAGGCACCCTGGATCAGAGTGCCTTAAAATGCCAACTCACACAATGTAGAGCCGCTTTTTTAGTTCACCGAAAAGCTTCGGCTGGTGCCCGTGTAGGAAACAATGTTGCCGCTCCAGGGTTTTTTCTGATCACCAAAATGTTTTAAACGATACGTGCCGCTAGGTGCATTAGTAGGAATATTCCAGGTAAGAATGGCGTGAGAGGTGCCCCAGAAACCATCGATACGCTGCCACTCATAGGTAGTGTCCCAATCGTTATCTGTGGCCACCGCTTGCCAACTGCCGTTTACCTTGCGTTGCACTTCCATAAAGGTGTGCTGGGTACGTAAATTGTTTTTAGGGTGGCCCGACCAAAACTTCACTTGCACCTGTGCGCCCTTGTTATAACTGCTGTTAGCGTTTTGCACCACATCCCCAATGCTCTTAAAGATGGGGGCCTGATCGTGCACCACACCGGTTTGGAAATTAACCAGTTCACCGCTTAAATCTCTAGGCATGGGCTCGTTTGTAGGAAATGCAATTGGGGTTAAATCAGGAGCCGGGGTTTGACCTTGCGGCAGCATATTCGCCGCCAGTTGATAAAACGCCTGTTCATAAGCCGCCAGCGTCCAGGGGCCAAAGTGGGTAGAGCCCCCTTCGTAATGTTGCATGTCGTATTCTTGTTTGGTGGTCACGTACCCTGAGTAAGCGTTAGACAATGCCGCCACCACAGAGTATTTGGTTTGCTCACCCAACACAGACTGTACCGTTGCCATAATGCGACGCCCGGCCATGATGGTGAATTCCGCTGGGGCTGCCAACATGCTTAGCTGGCCAATTTTGTGCACCGATACCGGCAGCACTTCAGGGGTCCAGGGGTACGGAGAAGTATTACCTTGCACCACTAGAATAGCTTTGGTGCCGTGACAGTCACGATCACTTTGCTGAATGGGGGCCAGCATGCCGGTAATAAATTGCAAAAACGGGTTATCGGCCTTGGCCCCTTCGCTGAATAAATCTGGCCCACGGCCATCTTCGGTGCCCGCCGCAAACGCTTCCCCTAATGCCGCCACACAGGTGGTTTGTGTGCCCGCCTCAGTAAAATCATCGGATACTTGAGTGTTAGAGAAATCCACAAATCTATGCTGGCTTACAATGCTGCCGGTCAGTTGCTCGCTGGCACCGTTATATAAATCCAGGCCCTTCACATATTGGCGGTCACCAATGATGCGCACATTTTCAACTCGGTCTGATGTGGGGCCACGGCCTTCGCTGTCTGGGTTGACGTTGGGTGACATGTCACCGGCATTGCTAATGGCAAACGCTGCCACAAAATCGTTTGAGTTGTTGTACTGGGTATGGCCTTTTACTTCTTGTTCAAACAGGTACGAGGCATAACCCTTATTATCACCACTTTGTAATTTAAATGCGTTGCCTAACGCATTGGGGTGGGTGGCAAACCAGCTCACCATACCAATGGCGTTTTCTCCTTGCATAAATTTAAGCACGGTCATCTCGGGCTGAATGTTTGAATTAAATTCGGCGCGCTCGTCACTGGGGTTGTTTTCATAGGCGGGCAAGGAGCGGTTATAACTGGCGTTGGTTAAATCCCCTTTGTTAATTAAAATATAACCCGGTTGTAAATTATTATGGGCCTCTTCTATGGCGGCCACTATGCCATCTACCTGCGCATCGTAAGCCTGTTCTATGTGCCCTAAAATGGTGATGTCGTACAAGGCATAATGAGACTGGCCACCGGCGGCGGCATGGGTATGAGTGGCACTCAATACCACGTTGCCGCGGTGATAAGTGTCGCCATATTTACTGGCTAATTTATTTAATACTCCTTGCGACACAGATTGAAACAACGCCCCCGCATCCACGCTTACAAATACCAAAGGCTCACCACTGGGTTCACTCATGATAAACGCACGGGCCCATTGGCGGGTGTGTATGCCTGCGGTTTTTTGGTCTAGCTCGGCGTAACCCATCATGCCCACTTCGGCAGAGGGCCCGGTCACATCGTGAATGCCTTGGCCAATAAGATAATTATTTTCATAAGCCATAACAGACATGGGTAGCACCATGCACATGGCTAAGGCTAAGCTTTTAGCCCCGCGTATTACTGTTTTCATTTTGTAGCGCTCTTCATTATTTTTATTTTTGAAGGGCCGGCAAACAGCAAAAAATGTCAGCCCCATTAAATATGCGTAGCCGTCATATTTAATGCAAAGCTTAAACAATGAACACAAGGCGGTATTGTTACTTATGGCCACCATACACATTTTATAAAAACACAGGGTTTATTTACTCTCAGTAAAGAAAAGTAAAAAACTCACACCACCCAGGCAGAACTTTGTACAATCCCTATGACTTTAGGCTATGGCGTAAAGTGTTGATTTTATTTAAACTTATGCCCCATTAGGCACTCCAACCGCTCACACCCAATTTGGTATCCCATGATGAAACCCTGGTTATCCCACATACTGATCCTGCTGATTGCCCTGCAATCGGTTATGGCAGTGGCGGATATTCACCCGGAACATCAGGCCGATAGCCATGAACACACCAGTGCCGCAAGCCTTGCCCACGCCGATAATATGCAAACCGAACAAGAGCTTTCTTCCGGTGTGGACTGTCAGCATTGCTGCCATTGTCAAAGCCCACAATCTGTATTTCTTCCCCCGGCGTTACCGGGCAGCGAAGCCCGTATTAACCTGTTGCGACAAAGCAACCCCATTGCCCTAACCTCCCAGTTATTTAAGCCCCCTAGGGCCTAATTCTACGTACACCTTTATCAGCGATATCCATAATGGGCCCATAAAACACTGAGCCCCTTTGTTATGCTATGAACGTAGGATTTACCCATGCCCAACATTCCCGACACGCCCCATTGGCGCGTCAAAACCCGCCTGTGCAGTGCCGCACTGTTATTGGTGTTGCCGCTCTTTGCGGGTGCCAGTGCCTCACAGGCCCAGAAAACCATCAGCTTGCAGCAGGCCCTCAAGCACACACTGAATCAAAACCCGGCGTTAAAGGTATTTGAATTTCGTAAACAGGCCCTTAATGGCAAGCTCTCAACGGCCAATTTAACCCCCGCTTATGAGCTTAGCCTCACCGCCAATAACGTGGCCGGCAGCAAAGAGTTCGCCGGCACCGACCAGGCTGAATGGACCGTGGCCTTGTCTTCCAGCTTTGAACTGGATGAACACCGACAGGCCAGAACGGCCCTGGCCAGCACCGGCCTTGGTCGCTTGGAAGCGCAATACCAGGTAGAAGCCTTGGGGGTTTTGGGCCAGGTAACCCGTGCCTATATACAGGTATTGGCTGCCCAAGAGCGGGTGGCGTTAGCCCAAAGCGCCCATAAGCTTGCCCAAAAAACACTGGCCCAGGTAAAGGCTCGCGCCAAAGCGGGTGCCGCCCCCCAGGCCGATGTCTTGCGGGCCCAGGCGGCGGTGAGTGGCACCCAGCTTGAAGTGTCCTCCATGCTGCAAACCCTGGATTATTGCAAGGTGGCCTTAGTGGCCCTGTGGGGGGAAACCCAGCCAGGCTTTACCCGGGCCAGCGGCAGCCTCTATCGGTTTGGTGAAGACAAATCCTTTGAGGCGCTTTATGAGCGTTTACTGCAAAACCCGGCCATTGAGGTATTTGCCGCCCAAGAGCGAGTGCAGGCGGCCAACCTTAGGCTCACCCAAACCCAATCCAGTAGCGACATCAGCTGGACGTTAGGGGTTAGGCAGTTTCAACAAAGCAATAGCAACGCTTTGATGATTGGCTTCAGCAAGCCACTGTTTACTGGCTCCCGTAACAAGGGCGCCATACGCACCGCCAACGCACGCTTACACGAGGCAACGGCGGAAAAAAACGCCGCCCTACTGCGACTGCGCACTCAACTATACTTGGCCTACAGCAATCGCCAGCAGGCCATGCAAAGCGTTAAAACACTCACCACCCAAATTGTGCCGGCATTAACCCAGGCCCTTAACGATACCCGCACGGCGTACCAGGGTGGGCGTTATCGCTATGTGGATTACCTGAGCGCCCGCCAGGATTTAATCGCCGCCCGTAGCGCATTGATTAACGCTGGGGCCGGGGCCTTAAGTTACGGCGCCGAAATAGAACAGCTGAGCGCCCAGCCACTTAACGTCGCCATTAACGCTGGGCAGCCACACAAATTTGCAGGACAAAAATAATGAAAACATTTTTAAAATCCAAAACCACATTACGCTATTTAAGCCTTAGCCTTTTATTGCTGGTGGGCAATGCCGCCTATGCCAGTGGCGACCATGGTAGCCATAGTCATGAAGAAAAAGGTCACAAAGAAAAAGACGACACTCACGCGCACGATGATGGCGGCCATGAAAAAGAAGGCCATGGCCACGAAGAAGAAGGCCGCGTCACCATTAAAACCGCCATCGCCAACAAAGCAGGCATTAAAACCCAGTTAGTAAGTGGCGGCATGATCAAACAAACCCTCACCGTGTATGGCAAGGCCGTGGCCGACACCAGTAAAATTAGCCACATACAAGCCCGCTTTGCCGGCATTATTAGCCGGGTAAATGTAGCCATTGGCGATAAGGTAAAAAAGGGCCAGATATTAGCGGTGATTGAATCTAACGAAAGCCTTAACCGTTACAACATTACAGCGCCCTTTAGCGGCACCATCACCGACCGCCATGCGGCACAGGGCGAACAAACCCAAGACCAAGCCCTGTTTACCTTGGCTAACTTTGATCACGTGTGGGCCGAATTTCAAATTTTTCCCACCCAATCACAGCGCATTCGTGTGGGCCAAGAAGTCACGGTTTCGTTAGGTAACCGACAAGCCAACACCCGCATTAAACACCTTATTCCCAGTACCAATGGCCAGCCGTTTATGATTGCCCGCGCCCTGCTTGATAATTCTAACGGCCAGTGGACCCCCGGATTGTTAATAGAAGGCAAGGTAGTGGTTAACCATTTAAAAACCGCCCTACGAGTAAACAACCTGGCCATTCAACAACTGGAAGGTAAACACGTGGTGTTCCTTAAAGAAGGCAACGAATACCAGGCCACACAAATTGATGTGGGCCTTCAGGATAATCAATACACAGAAATTTTAGGCGGTTTAAAAGCCGGTTACGAATACGTGACAGAAAACAGTTATTTAATCAAAGCCGACATTGAAAAGTCAGGCGCGGCCCACGAGCACTAGGAGAGAATCTTATGATTGAATCAATTTTACGACTCTCCATAGAGCGGCGCTGGTTAATGCTGGCGTTTATTTTGGTGATTTTTGGGGCCGGTATTTACAGCTTTCAAAAACTGCCCATCGATGCCGTACCCGACATTACCAACGTACAGGTACAAATAAATACCGAGGCCCCAGGTTATTCACCGCTTGAATCGGAGCAACGCATTACCTATCCGGTGGAGGCGGCCCTGGCGGGTATTCCTAAGTTGTCGTACACCCGAAGTTTGTCCCGTTACGGTTTATCGCAAGTAACCGTGGTGTTTGAAGAGGGTACCGATTTATATTTTGCCCGTAACTTAATTAACGAGCGCTTAGGGGCTATTAAAAATTCTTTACCTCCAGGTCTTGAACCCGAGATGGGCCCCATCTCCACAGGCCTTGGTGAAATATTCATGTACACAGTGGAAGCCATACCCGGCGCTACTCAGGAAAATGGCCAACCGTTTG
>Ga0209290_1000461_pt1 | contig 29439 bp, 29 predicted proteins | sample EN1Hudsemesocosm_2_FD_184632 | JGI IMG/M metagenome (GOLD analysis project Ga0209290, IMG submission 184632) | Methane-oxidizing microbial communities from mesocosms in the Hudson Canyon - EN10B Hudson Canyon (SPAdes) (version 2) | ecosystem: Environmental > Aquatic > Marine > Cold seeps... | reverse complement strand
GCTCTAGTGTTCTGAACTAAGCCCTAACGCCACCAGAATGACATGTTTTTGCTGCCCTGGTGGCGCACTAATAACAATAACATTGAGACCCCCCCATGAAAGATCACTTTTTAGGGTTTGGCCTGGGATTACGCACCGACCACTTTCAAGATGTATTAAAGCAAAAACCCAAGGTTGATTGGTTTGAGGTGACCTCGGAAAACTTTTTTGTGGCCGGTGGTAAACCTAAACATTATTTACACGCCATACGCGAACACTATCCCATGGTGATGCACGGGGTATCCATGTCCATTGGCAGTACCGATGCGCTAAACGAAGAGTATTTAAAAAATTTAAAAACGTTAGCCAATGACCTTCAACCTGAATGGATCAGTGATCACCTATGCTGGACCGGGGTTAATCAACACAATAGCCATGATTTATTACCCCTGCCCTATAACGAAGAAGCCATCAAACATGTGGTGGAGCGTGTTAACAAAGTGCAGGATTATTTAGGGCGACAAATTTTATTGGAAAATGTCTCTAGCTACATTACCTATACCGACTCCAGCATGAGTGAATGGGAGTTTTTATCGGAAGTGGCCCGGGCAGCCGATTGTTATATTTTACTGGATATCAACAATATTTATGTGAGTGCCCGCAACCATGGCTTTAACCCTCAAGACTATATTATGGCCATGGATAAAAAACGCATTCGGCAATTTCACTTGGCCGGCCACAGTGATTACGGGGACTATGTCATAGACACCCATGACAACAACATCTGTGACCCAGTATGGGATTTATACCGATTGGCACTTCAAACCTTTGGCCCAGTGAGTACTATGATAGAAAGGGACGATAACATCCCCCCCTTAACTGAACTAATTGAAGAACTGGATATAGCACGTGACATTGCCCAGCAGGTGTTTGAGCAACCCAATGCCCAGGTCTGTGTATGAGTGCCACCCTGGCCCAACGACAAAAACAACTGCTGGCCTACCTACAAGGGCACACTGCAAAAGGCCAGGACGATATTTGCAAGCACATAGTGCAACAGGGCAAGGTGGCCACAGCTCAACGTTTGGGAATTTATCAAAATGCCTATAAGGTGCGACTCAAGGAAACCATTGATACCGACCATCAGATTCTGGGGCGCTATTTGGGTGATGACTTGTATGAACAAATGATGAATGCATTCATTAAACAATGCCCCAGCCAGCATTTTTCATTACGCCACTTTGCCGACCCGCTGCCCGATTTTTTAAATGGGCAAGCGCCATTTAATGACCACCCACAAATAGCCGAATTGGCGCGTTTTGAGCGGTTACTGTTGGTGGCCTTCGATGCCCGTGATGCGAAAAGAACCCCGCTGGATACACTTACTCAGTTGGAGTCGGATAAGTGGCCCAATATAAAATTAAGGTTTCACCCCAGTGTGCAGCTATTTGTTAGCCCATGGAATGTGGTGCACATGTGGCAACAGCTTAAGCAAGATCAAGCCCCTCCCGAGCCCGTGCAGGAAAAAAATACCTGGTTAGTGTGGCGCAACCATGAGCGGCTCACCGAGTTTAGGCCCATAGATCATATTGCTGTCACTATGCTAGAAATGTTTCAACGGGGAAAAAACTTTGCGGATGTTTGCCAGGCCCTACTTGAATACTTGCCAGAGCAAGAAGTAAGCCCAAGCGCCCTGAACATATTATTAAACTGGTTTGAACTGGGCCTCATTCAATCCATTAAAAGTAATTAAAGCGCCCTAATCTGAGCACTCTTTTAACGGACACATCAGGTATCCCTTAGGCCATAGGAAAATACATCCCGCCAGGTAACAATACCCAACAACCGATTGTTTTCATCTACCACCGGCAAACAACCCACGTTTTTCTCTATGATGATTCGAGCGGCTTTTTTAATAGAGTCGTTCTTACCCACCGTAAAAGGTTTGCGGGTCATGATTTGGTGGGCTCTTTTTCTAAGTGTACGGGTGTCTCGCTCGATCTCGGCCGCCGTGCCTGCGTAGGGAGAAATACATCTTAATACGTCCCTATCAGAGATAATGCCTTGCAAAACTTTATCTTGTGCCACAATAAGGTGGTGGATTTTCAGGTTATCAAAATACGTTTGTAACTGATCTACATCCGTGTCCATGGTAACCACCACCAAGTTAGTGGTCATAATATCTTGTATGGGCATACGCATTCCTAACAGGTGGCTAAACCAGGTGGCCTATTTCAATAACTCATGATCCGCAGGCAAAGTACGTGAAATCCACAACGCCAATTTATGGCGCATGCTGGGGCCATTGTCTTGCCCTTTGGCCAAAGGCTGAATGAGTTTATCGTGTACCAATAAGCGATAAATATAGGTCACTTTGTTTTTGGCCGAATCGGTAGATTCAAATTCGGCTACCCCTCGTTTCTTAGCGTAAACCTCCCCCACTCGAATGGCTTCGCTCACTAGGGCATCTTCATTTTTTATTTTTTTCATTTTGTTCCTAAAGATGTACATGAATCAACAAACCTTACTCTAGCATACTCGGCTTTGCCAGGGCCTGGCTTCACCATAAAGTGCACTAGTTAATCTTTTCATTACTAATATAGTGCCCGTCTTTGAAATCACAAAAGCATCTATCAACCCCTGGGTGGCTAATTTTTTGCGCTGCCAGCTCTGCCTCTAGATTTTGTTCCGCCACATAGGTTGAGTCTTCGCTGTCATGGACCAATACATGGTACCAGGGTTCATCTTGTGGAGGACGACTGCGGGCTACCATTTGGTACCATTGCTGTGTCAGTTGAAAATCAGGGTCCACATCCACGATCACCCCTCGATAATGAAATAATTTATGGTGAATCACTTCACCTATATTAAATTTTACCTGCTTAATGGGAGCCGAATCATTCATTAGCGAATCCCCCTGTTTTATCATTGCTGGGTAACATTTTATAAATCACACTCTCCTCATCTTGCCCAAACGAAACCACGCCCGGGCGTCTGTTAGCAGCTTATAGCTAAGAGCAACTAAGTATAAATTTTCACACTGGGTACTTGATCACAGTTTAAATTCATAACCACTCACGGCCCTAGGTTCAATGAAATGACGCCACATTGGTAGTGAACTTCTTGGGATTAAAACTCAACAGCAATTGGCAAAATACAATATTGGAAATAGCCAAAATGGGAATCGCGGCAATCATGCCCAATATCCCCAAAAAATTTCCAAAGATAATAATGCCCAATAGCGCCACCAATGGATGAAGATTGGCAAAGCGGGCCACCACTAACGGGATCACCAGCAAGTTATCAACCAAATAAGCCACCCCTATGACCAACACGGCAGCGTACATAGCGTCATAATTCACTGGATGATTGGCCAATACCAGATAAAAAGGTGGCAGCAGTCCCAGTGCGGGACCCACATACGGAATTAACCCTAGGATACCGGCAATAAGCCCCAGAATCACAGGGCTATCAAACCCACTGATCCAAAACCCCATGGCCGCCACCGCCGCCAATATAGATTGCTGAATCAATACCGCTCGCACATACCCTTGAGTTTGTTTGGCCACCTTAAAATACATTAACCAGCCCAGTTCAAAGTATTTATTGGGCAACACGTTAAGGGACTTGTTACGTAGGGATTCGAAGTCGCGCAATAAAAAAAAGGTGATAAAGGGCACCAATAACAAGGAACTGGCAATGCTCATGATTACCGCACTGATGGAACTTAAAAAGGTTCCCTCCTCGCTCACCACAGCCGATAAAATATTGGCCTTTAACTGATCAACTTCAATATGAAATTGCCATTGAGCCAACTGCGCCGACACTTGAGTTAATAACTCATTAAGGGACTGCCCGGCGGTACTGGCCTTACTCTGCCAAAGCATGGCCTGCTCATTAAATTCAGCCAACACCAAAGACCCCGGCACTAGCACCACAAACATCATTAACAATAAAATGCCCATGGCCGACATATCACGGCGCCAGCCCAAATTGGTAAGCCAATCGTGTAACGGTAACAAACACACATACAATACCAGAGACACCAACACCGGAATAATCACTGGGTTAAGCACCCACACCATTAAACTGGTGAGAATAATTAAAAAGGCAAAACTTAATAGGGATTTACCCATGGGCGAGATTTGTTTAATCAGCCACATGGCTTTCCTCCAATAACGTATTGGTGGAGCCCAGACGATTGGCCATGACACGCGCCAAATTTTGCATGATTTTTGCCCCTTGGCGCGGTGCTCGCGATAATAAGCTTTCCAACTGCGGGCGCAAAAAGAATACTATTTGCGTATCCCCATTGGCCACGGCGGTGGCGGTACGCGGAGCTTCAATCACCAACGCCACCTCGCCAAAAAAATCCCCCTCTTCCATGTTAGCCAATACCTTGTCGCCCACACTGATGCTCACCGAGCCACTGATAATTAACCCAGTGCCAATGCCCACATCTCCAAGGCTAAAAATGGCCTCCCCATCTTGATAACGCCGTATGGCCATATCATTTACCAATTGCAGGCACTGCCCATGACTCACCTCTGAAAAAATAGGGGTTGCCAGCCATAAATCACACACATGATGTTTTTGTTTATGTGCGGGTCGAAACAGGTTTTGCCAAAACGGTGAACGGATCATGAGGCTTCCAATAAAATGAATTTAGAAATGCTATCTAGTTAGGTGTGTTTGAATATTTTTCTAAAAGTTTATCCAGGGCCAGGGGCTGGTCAAAATAATATCCCTGCAGGGCATCTACCCCAGCTTCACGCAAGGCTTCGGCTTGCTCAGCGGTTTCAACCCCTTCGGCGGTGACAAAGATATCCTGGCGTTTACAAAAATGAATAAGCGCAATTACCAGGTTAAGCCCGCCTCCCATCATGCGATCAATTAAGGATTTATCTATTTTAATCACGTCAATGGGGTAATCCATCAATTGGATTAACGAAGTATGGCCAGCACCAAAATCATCCAGCGCCAGGCTAAAACCCGCCTGTTTAAACAGGTTTAAATTTGCCTCCACTTGACTGGACATAATAGCGTCAAATGTCTCGGTAATTTCCAATTCAAGATACTCGCTAAGACATCCTTTTTTTTGCAGGGCCGACATTAGGTTTAAGAAAAATACGTTAGAGCCTAATTGCGCCGAGGAAATATTAATTGAGAGCTTACCGCTCTCCCCCAAAATACCCTGCAAGCGATCCAAATCATCCAGGGCACGATTAAACACCCACAAATCCAGATCTTCAAACAGGCCACGGGACTCGGCAATGGGAATGAACTCGGCTGGTGACACAACACCTAGCTCAGATGAAAACCAGCGTAGCAACGCCTCTACCCCCATTATATTTCCACTTTTTGAGTCGATAAGGGGCATGTAATATAAAACAAATTCAGAGAAGTCCTTTTTCTTAAGTTCGGTTTCTATTTGCTGTTCTCTGCGGGCTTTTAACGCCAATTCTTGTGAATAATAAGCGTATTGATTTTTACCGGCGTCTTTTGCCTGATACATGGCCGCATCGGCGTTAACAATTAAATCGGTGGAGTTGTCTCCGTCTTTTGGGTAAACCGCAATACCAATGCTGGCGGTTACCGGAAAATGTCCAGCCGAGCAATTAAAACCCGCCGAAAAAATCGCCAGGATGCGATCCGCCATTTTATTCAGCACCATGTCATCCGGAAAATCATGAACAATGACCGCAAATTCATCCCCAGCTAAACGGGCCAGGTCTCTGTCGTCCCCCATGACAATGTCTTTTAACCGCACCACATTGGTTAAGCGCTGGGCAAATTCTTGCAACAACACATCCCCTACCTTGTGCCCATAATTGTCGTTAACAAATTTAAAATGATCCAGGTCGATGTAAATTAAGGCAATGTGTGTGTCTTTATCGGCGCGCCGGATAAGACCGTCCACACTTTCATTAAACATACGGCGGTTGTGCAATTTGGTGAGGCTGTCGGTTTGCGCTTGCACCTGACTCAGTTCGTAAGACGCCTTTAACTGGCTATAGAGTTTTGCAAATGCCCGTTGCAAGGCGCTGATTTCATCATGGGCATCATTCACCACAGGGAAATCCCCCCCCTTATCGTTCATGGCCACGATGCGTTCCTCCAGGTCCTGAATGGGCCGGGTAATATAACGCTCGATTAGCAATACTAATAACAAAGATGAAAACACCATTAAGACCACGGCACCCAATAACATCTGAAAAATCAGCATCTTTAAGACATGATCGATGCGTCCTTCGTCATAATCCATGTGGGCCCATAATAAATTTGAGAAATGTTCATTGCCATGGACCCTGTGTTCATGTTCGTGAATGCCACTTAAATCCTGCTCATGGCTTAACATAACGTCATAACCCATTTTTTCTTTTAGTGATTGGCGCTGCTGATCAAATGAGGTTAATTCAAACATTAAAATAACGGCCACCGCCCCCTGCTGCCAGGCCCCCGATAGCGGCCTGCGCATGGTTAACGGATTAATAATTCGGGCCTGTATTATTTCGGTTTTTCCAGCATCGTAGCGTGCTTTTTTAAACGTTGCCTGTTTGTTGGCAAACATCTCCGCCACAATGGCAGGAATGCGATCACTTGGCTTAGAAAACGGATCTTCCCCTCCCACATAAAAGTATTTAGTAACGCCGTTGCCATCAATAATGGCCAAATTTAAATGATTAAATTTCATGTTGTTCAAATCACTTAAAATCAGACTTAAATTCCGCTCGATGGCAAATGCTCTCACCCGATCATTTTTTTCAATTAATACATCCCGTAATGGACTGGAGCCAATAAGCGAAGAGTAATACACATCAATAAAATTATTGTAACGATCAAAAATTGAAGCCAGTTGACTGAGTTGTAACTGAAGACGGGCCTGCTCTTGTTTAAAGTAGTTGTTTTTTTCAAAGTAGTAGATGGCCGAAAAAACCAGTGCATAGCTCAAAACTAACACAGGGACAATCAACCACCACACACGCCGATTCAATTTCATCGAGGGATCGCTCTGATCATGCAGCATAGCCGTCTATTAAGTTTCATCTGGAAATTGCTCTGATGATACGGTTACGCTGCCTTAGGTTCGCATCACTGATGGGCTGGTACTGCTCACTAATGCTAAAATCCTTGGAGCTGGGATATAAATCGATGGCGGTTGGGGTTTTGTCATTAATAATTTTTTCGGCACCCACATTTACGGTGGTGGTGCCCAGTTGGTTAGCATTTAACGCGGCGACTTCGGCTCGATTAACAAAATTAATAAACTCAAGGGCCGCCGCTTTATGGGGGGACGATGCCGTCACCGACAGACAATCAATCCACATGGAAGTGCCCTCTTTGGGCACCACATATTGCCAGGGGCCTTGATTGCCATCGCCATTTAAACCGTATTCATCGCCGCTGTAGGCAAGGGCCATGTGCAATTGGTCTTTGTCTTTTGCCTCCTGCTGAAAACTAATGGCATAACGATTGGTAAGCACAAAGGGTTTTTGTTTAAGCAATAAGTCATAGGCCCCCTTTAACTCATTAATATCGCCGGTATTCACCGACGCCCCCAACATTCTTAGGGCAGGCGTTAGGGTATCGCTATAATCCAGCAACATGCCAACATGGCCTTTAAGCGCGTCACTGGGCATGAGCAAATCGCCCCAAGAGTCGGGTTTTGTCTGCAAAATATCACTGCGGTAAACAATGCCCAGGGTGCCCCAAAAATAAGGGGCACCATAACCACCACACCCTTCCCGCCAACGGGGGGCGGTTTGCTTTAAGGAACTCACATTGTTTTCGTTAACGGCCACTAATAAACCAGGCCCCAGCAGCTGCAACGACAAACTGTCAATTACTACTAGGTCAAAACCTTTGCCCGCCGAGCTTAGTAAAATTTCATCACGCTGTTCGTCACTATCATAAATGACACTTTGAATGTCATGGCCAAACTCTTTTTTAAACGCCACCACCACTTCCGGGGCCAGGTAGTCCTCCCAGTTCAATAGCAATAATGTTGAGCCTTGTGCACTGAAGCTAAACAACAGCCACCACAGCCCTATGCACACTGGGCGTCTAAGAGTTTGGGAACTGGATGGCCTAGCTAACTTGCACGTCATCTTCAAAGAATAGAAGCCGCCCACCCGCCTGTCCAAGCTGGGCTTCTTAGTTAGGCCTTACTGAAAGATCCTTCATTGTTGACCTCAAATACCCATATAACAAAACAGTATTAATAAGTAGGCCAACCTACGGTAAATAGCGCCTGCTCATATTGTGAGCGTTCCAAGTGACTGGTAAAATGCCGTTCTATAGCCTTAGAGTTTATAAGCAAAGTATTTTTTAGCAGTTTGACTTCTATAGCCCCCCTTTTTTGATTTTTGTCTCCGTGCCTGACGGGGCAATTGAGGTGTCCTTGTTTTCCCACCCCTTTGTTAAATCCACACTTGTTATGTGTTGTTTCGTGGTGCTCAGTGCCTGCAGCAGTACGGCACTCAGGCCACAAGCTGATGCCCACCTTGGCGGCACACTCATGAGCCAACCCCCGTTTAAAAAAAGCGCCCAGGCGGTGGTGTATTTTAGTCAGGGCAACAGTGCCTTTAATGGCGTACTGGTATCACATTCAGGATTAGTCTTGAGCGTTAGCCACGGTTTGTTGTCACCCGCTCACCTCATTAAGGCCAGGCTCATGGACGGCACCATCACCTCAGCCCGGCTGGTATATAACAATCCAGAGTTTGATATTGCTGTGTTGCAACTGGACGAATTTACTGGGGGAAAGTACTTACGCCTAAACGCTCACATCACAGAAAATCAGCCTGTGTATGCTCTGGGCCGTCACCGCCTTAGCAGCAGCCTGAGCGTTTCAGCAGGAGTGGTAAAAACAGCCGGAATAAATTTGGTGAACATGGAAGTGAGCAATCATTATATTGACAACATGGCGGTACAAAATGCCATCATTCACAGTGCCAACATTGAGCAGGGATTCTCTGGTGGGGCTTTGCTCAATAACCAAGGTGAACTGGTGGCCATCAACCATTCCATTTTGGATGCCAAGGGCAACCCTCTGGCCATCGCCCTAAGTGTTGAGAATTTTATTCCTATCATTGATGCCATAACAGACAATCGCCCGGCCCCAGGTTTTCCTAAATTAAATACTCTGGAAGACAGAATCGATTTTTTACTGGCGGGCCTTAGCCGCCATGCTAGGCAAAAACATATCACCCAAGACCGGCTTGAACTTATTTCCCTGCAGATTAAACAAACAGCACTGCAGCTAAACCAGCAGGGAGATATATCCGAACAACAATTAAGCAGCTGGGTTTGGAATGGTTTTCTTAAACAATTAAAACAATAGTGTTTAAACGTAATGGTTAACCGGCAAAACCATTGCCATTGGCGGTCTCGCCCATGCGAATCAGACGACTATCGGCCACCGCCGCCTGGCGGTGTTTCACCGCCAATTTATAATCGGGGTCGGTGACCATGGCCAAAAATGCCGATGAATTCGGGTAACGAGCGATGAACGCCACATCCCAGTGTTCATCTTGCGGACCAATCAAAACGTTTTGAGGTTCGCCACGCCAAATTATTTCCCCCCCCAGCTTACTAAATATGGGGGCAGTTTGTTCACCATAGGCTTCATACGCAGCTCGACCTGTCATTTCCCTGCCATCTTCATAACTTGCCTGTTTTTTAAAACGAACTAGGTTGAGCATCATGATTGGGGTATCGCGGGGTAAACCCTTAAAGACGTCAAATTGAGCGCGGGTGGGATCTAGGTGGTCGGTCATAGTGTTTCCGTTTTTATTGTTAGGGATAGATCAAAATTCAGTTATGCGAGCTAAGCCCTTTGCTCACCATTTCTTTTATTTTTTGGGATTTCTCAAAGTGATCCAACTGGAGAGTCTCAATCCAGCATTGGGCCACCTAACCTTAAAGACAACAAAATTAGGCGGCCACATAAATTTAACTTAATCCTTTTTTGCCATTTTTAATACTAGGTATCCCAGCACGCCGGCCGCCAATGACGCCAGCAATATGGCCAACTTATCTGTGTAGTTAAACAGGGTATCATCTTCAAACGCCAGCGAGGTAATAAACAAACTCATGGTAAAACCAATCCCGGTTAACACCGAGACCCCGTAAAGTTGCAGCCAATTACTGTCCTCCGGCAGTTTTGCCCATTTTAGTTTAATGGCCACAGCACTGAAGCCAAACACACCCAACTGTTTACCCACAAACAAACCCAACATAATACCCATGGGCACTGGACCAGTCATTTGCGCTAAAGAAATATCGGTAACATTCACCCCTGCATTCACAAACGCAAAGAGCGGTAGAATAAAAAACGCCACCCAGAAATGCAGGCCGTGTTCAATTTCTTTAAGGGGTGAGAATGCTTTACCGTTTTCATCTTTGGCATTTAACGGAATAGTAAAGGCCAAGGCTACCCCAGCCAAAGTGGCGTGTACGCCGGATTTAAGCACACTGATCCACAACACCGTACCCACAATAAAATAGGCGGCTTTTTTGCTCACCCCAAATACATTCAGGGCAATGAGTACCAGCAAGGATATGAAGGCAATAGTGATGGATAAGGTGGACAGTTCGGTGGTGTAAAACAGCGCAATGATCACGATGGCCCCTAGGTCATCTATGATGGCTAGGGCCATTAAAAAGATTTTAAGCGACATGGGCACGCGGTTGCCTAGCAGCGATAAAATACCCAAAGCAAAAGCGATATCGGTGGCGGTGGGTATGGCCCAGCCGCCAACGGCAATGTTGTTATCAAGGTTAAAATACAAGTAAACGGCTGCGGGCACCACCATGCCCCCAATGGCGGCAACGCCGGGCAAGGCAATCTGGCTTAGGGATGACAGATGCCCTTCCAATATTTCACGTTTCACTTCCAGCCCAATTAACAGGAAAAATATGGCCATAAGACCATCGTTTACCCAGTGATAAAGGGATTTATCCAAGTGCAAGGCGCCCACACGAACTTCCACTGGGATATGCAAAAATGTCTCATAATAGGGGGCCAACAGGCTATTACTTAATATCAGGGCCAGAATTGTCGCGAAGATCAGCAGGATGCCACTAGCCGATTCGTGCTCAATAAATTCTTTGATAATTTTCATTTAATTCCTAATTCAATGGGCAGTATTGCACACCAGCCGCATTGGACGGTATACGCCACTGCTAGTTCAAAAAATTTCGGGTTATCACTAAACCATAGCAGATGGGCCGGTACTGCCCACTACGACTGCTTTTTACGCCAGCGCGCCGGAGTGGTGCCAAAATGCCGTTTAAACAAGCGGTTAAAATGCCCCGGATCTTCATAACCCAGGGCCCAGGCAATTTCAGATACTTTCTTTTGGCTGTACCTAAGCATATCCTTGCCTTGCTCTAACCTTAGCTGTTGCAAAAACTGCATGGGGGTCTCCCCGGTGGCCTCTTTAAAGCGACGTTTAAAAGTGCGCACACTCATGTTGGTTTTGTTGGCCAGCATTTGCAGCGTGATGTGAGAGGCAAAATGGATTTCCAGCCATTGCTGCACCTGCAAGATGCTCTCGTCCTGGTGATAGGTTTGCCCGCCCACGGCGATAAATTCTGAAGAGTATTCCCGACGAAAATCCATCAAAAACATCTCCTCTATGGCCTTCGCCACCTGAGTGCAAGACATCCTATCCAGCAGGTGCACAATCACCTCCAGCGCCGCATTCATACCCGCCACGCAATACAGCTTGCCAGTGGCGGTGATAAAGCGCTCCTTACGAAAGTCCACCTCAGGATAGCGCCGAGCAAACGCCTGATGCTGATGCCAGTGAGTAGTGCAGGGCCGACCATCCAATAAACCCGCCTCGGCCAGTAAAAAAGAGGCTGTAGTGAGCGCAAGGATAGGTACCCCCAATTCATGCCAGCGCCTTAATTGTGGTAACAGCTCTAACTGCTGCGCAAGGATAGGCACAGGGTCCCCCCACAGGGCATGCAGGATGACTAAATCCGTATCGGGCAGGGACTCAATACCCCCATGGGCCGGCATGGATATGCCACTGAAAGACTCCACCGGCTGTCCATCCAGGGTAAACAGCTCTACTGTGATGCCCTGCCCCAAGACCTTTTCTTGCACCATGGAGGCAAAGGCCCAAACATCCTGAGTGATGCCCAGCCCCAGACTTAATGTGGGGGTGCAGCCGTAAAATGTGACGTGTCTTAACGCCATGAAACGCTCCCGGTTATGGCCATAATTTTGTCATTATTAAACATATTGGCCCTTTTCACCATTTTTTAGACCCCTATGCCCCCTTTAATGGATCAAAATAGGATTATGATTTAGTCATCACCTCTAATAAGGAAGCCCAGCATGTTTAATACCCCAGAACATTTTGCCCTACGTAAGACGGTTAGTGACTTTGTAGACAAGGAATTGGACCCACATGTAAACGAATGGGAAAAAGCCGGTCGCGCCCCCTTGCATGACATATTCAAAAAAATGGGTGATCTGGGTTTGTTGGGCATATCCAAGCCTGTTGAGTTTGGCGGCATGGGGCTGGATTACAGCTACCAACTGGCGTTTGCCGAAGAGATTGGCCGCGCGTATGGGGGCTCGGTGCCCATGGCCATAGGTGTGCAAACCGACATGTGTACCCCGGCCCTGGCACGCTTTGGCAGCGACGATTTAAAACGTGAATTTTTAGAGCCGGCCATCGCCGGAGATGTGGTGGGCTGTATTGGTGTCAGCGAACCCGGTGCCGGCAGCGACGTAGCGGGTTTAAAAACCACCGCCAAGAGCGATGGTGACGACTACATTATCAACGGCAGCAAGATGTGGATCACCAATGCCCTACAAGCCGATTGGGTTTGTTTGCTGGCTAACACTGGCGATGGCCCAGTACACGGCAATAAATCGCTTATTATGGTGCCCATGAACTCAAAGGGCATCTCAGTCTCCGACCCTATCGATAAAATTGGCATGCGCGCCAGTGATACCGGCCAAATATTTTTTGACGACGTGCGAGTCCCCAAACGCAATTGCATTGGTGAAGAAAATAAAGGGTTTATTTATCAGATGATGCAGTTTCAGGAAGAGCGCATGTACGCCGCCGCCGGTGGTTTAAAAAACATGGAGCGCATGATTGATCTAACCATCGAATACACCCGCGAGCGAAAAGTATTTGGCCAGCCGCTTATTAATAACCAGCTTATCCATTTTAAAATGGCCGAATTGCAAACCGAAGTAGAAGCATTACGTGCGCTTACTTTTAAGGCATGTGCGTTACATATTGAAGGGGAAGACGCTACTAAACTGGCTTCCATGGCCAAACTTAAAGTGGGCCGTTTATGGCGTGAACTCACCGACAGTTGCTTGCAGTATTGGGGCGGCATGGGTTTCACCTGGGACAACCCTATTTCTCGGGCCTATCGTGATACCCGAATTTTATCTATCGCCGGCGGTGCTGATGAAGTGATGTTAGGCATTATTGCCAAGTACATGGATATTTTGCCAAAGCCTGGTAAATAATTATTTTCCTTTTTTACTAGGGATTAACTTTGAAACCTGCCAACTTAGAAGTGATCTAGATTATTTTTAGGCCGCCGTGAACTCGTCCATGAGGGCTTGATTCGGCATCTATGCCTCAAACACCTTAAAATAATCTACATCATATCTAAGTTAATACTTTGTAGCCGCCACTATTTTAAAGACGGGTGCAGTTACCAAAATTTAGTTTAGAAAGCCAATGGGTCAGTTTGAGGGTGTTTTTGGCATGGACGCCAAAGCCAAGCCTCCAAGGACGGCCTCTTTTGAGTTAGAGCGTGGCGGCCTCAAATTGACCCATTGGTTCTCTGAACTGGCAGAGTTCAACACAGTTTAATCAAAAGGGTTTGCCCCCCTCAATCACTCATATTTTCACAAGACATTAACAGGATTTAAAATGGCCATCCCAGAATTATTTAAAGACAAACTCAGTTTGCCAGTAATTTGTGCCCCTATGTTTTTAATCTCTGATCCCAGCCTAGTGATCAGTGCCTGCAAAAACGGCATAGTGGGTACCTTTCCGGCATTAAACACTCGCCCGCAAGCGTTACTCGATGATTGGTTAACACAAATTAAAACCGAGTTAGCCGACTTTGCCAAAGCCAACCCTGAATTGCCGGTGGCACCGTTTGGTGTGAACCAGGTGGTACACCCATCTAACTCACGCTTAAAAGCCGACCGCGAACTGGTTAAAAAACATCAGGTACCGTTTGTAATCACCAGCCAGGGCAACCCCAGTGAAATCGTAGAAGAAGTACACGAATGGGGCGGCGTGGTTTTTCACGATGTGATTTACGCCAAACATGCCAAGAAAGCCATCGAGGCTGGTGTTGACGGTTTAATTATTGTGGCAGCTGGCGCCGGTGGCCATGGCGGCACCACTAATCCATTTGCTTTGATTCGTGAGATTCGTGAATTTTGGGATGGCCCAGTGGCCTTGGCCGGCGCCATCAACGATGGCCAGAGCATTCGTGCCGCCGAAGTATTGGGCGCCGACTTTGCCTACATGGGCACACGCTTTATTGCCACCCAGGAAGCACAAGCCCCCAGCGGCTACAAAGAAATGTTAGTGGAAGCGGATGTGAGCGACATTATCTACACCGACTTTTTTACCGGAGTGCACGCCAATTACTTGAAAGCCTCCATTGAAAAACAAGGTTTGGATGTGGATACCATGGAAGGCAAAAAAGAAGTAGATTTAGATTTAGGAAAACCCAGAAGCTGGAAAGATATCTGGAGTGGTGGCCACGGTACCGCGGGTATTAAATCGGTTCCCGCCATGAAAGACTTAGTAAACGAACTTAAACAAGAGTACCGCAACGCCTTAGAGAAACCTGGTTTTATTTCGTAAGCCTTTTAACACTGCCTGCTGAATTAACCCAGGCAGTGTCCTTTCCCTTAACTAACTTGTATAGTCTGCGTCGTAAATACTCGGTTAAAAGCTGGGTGCATTTAGGATGATGGAACATAACAATGATTAAGCACCACAACAAATTGGGGCAACCTATCGGCCACCCCATGGACAATTGGCAGCCCTGCCCAACCCCCTCCCCCATAGAAATGTCAGGTAGCTTTTGTCAGTTACAGCCGCTTAATTGCGCAAAACACGCTGAAGACTTATATAGCCACTTCCAGCTAGACAGCGAAAATAAAATTTGGACCTACCTGCCCTATGGGCCATTTAAAGATTTCTCAGAATTTTCAAACTGGCTAACACAAAAATCTCAGAGCCAAGATCCGTTATTTTTTGCCATTATTGATAAAAATAGCGGCCGTGCCCTAGGCGTGGCCAGTTTTTTAAGAATGGTTGAAAATAATGGCGTTATAGAAGTGGGCCACATTAATTACTCACCCAAATTGCAAAAGACCCCGGCCGCCACCGAAGCTATGTACCTAATGATGCAATACGCATTTGAAGAGCTGGGTTACCGCCGTTATGAATGGAAATGTGATTCTCTTAATAATGGTTCACGTAACGCGGCCACTCGTTTAGGTTTCACCTTTGAAGGCATATTTCGTCAGGCGTTAATCTACAAAGGTCGCAATCGTGACACGGCCTGGTACTCCATTACCGACCAGGAATGGCCCGCCCTAAAAACTGCGTTTGAAAGCTGGCTGGCTAGCAGTAACTTCAACGAACAAGGCGTTCAAATAAAAAGCCTGGGGGAAATACAAAAACAACGCTAGCCATATTAGCTTCAGCTTAGCCCTATACACTTAATAGGGTTAAGCCCACTAAAATAAATCCACTTCATTATGAATACTGGCATCGGCTTCAATCTCTTCACTGCATTCTTGAAACTCATGATCCACTTGCCGGTCGCTTAAGGCAAAACTTTCCAATCCACTGTGAATAGAAACGCTAACCCTAATAAGATCATTGGCCGACACAGACTGGTGCTGCGCATTCTCTATGGTGCACTCATTAAACAACATGAGCATTTCAATTTCTTTTTGTGACTCACCCGATACAAAACGTTGTTCCTCCACTTGAGTTTGAATATTTTCCGTGAAGCCGGATATGTTTTTCATGGCCAGAATTAAGTGGTCTAGCTGCTGTTGGGCGGCTTGCACCGAAGTCACGCTTTGCTGGGTTTGTTGGTTGCCCTGACTCATAGTGTCGTTGGCGGCCAGAGTACGTTGTTGGATCACCTCCACCACGTTACGCACATCGTCTGTGGCCACTTGAGTACGGTTGGCCAAAGACCTAACTTCATCGGCCACCACCGCAAATCCGCGGCCCGACTCCCCTGCCCGGGCAGCTTCAATGGCGGCATTTAATGCCAATAAATTGGTTTGCTCGGCGATGGAGCCAATCACCTCAATTATTGAATTAATTTGTTCACTCTGGGATTTTAATTGTTCAATATCCTGGGAGGCAGTCTGCACTAACTGACTTAACTGATTAATCTCAGCCACCACATTTTCCATGGCAACCATGGAGCCATCTATGGCCTGCTCACCTTGTTGAGCCGCCACATGAATTTGCTGAACATTTTCACCTACCTGCTGCTGTTTCTCAAACAGCTTAGTGTTGATGTCGTTTACTTTGTTGGCGTGTAATTTATTGATGATGGCACCCTGGGCCAAAGAATTATAAGCGTCCCGTATGCCCTCTGACATAGGCACCAGCCGGGAGGCCATTCTATAAATGTTACTCAAAGCCTGATCGGTTTTAACCAGTATGGAATTTAGTATTTTGCGATTTTTACGAATAAAAAAACCGGTGACCCCCTTACCTTCATCCACCCGTTTACTCACGTCGATGATCAGGTCGTCGTCCTCTTCCACGGCCAATATGGTGGGCAGGGTTTGCAGGGGTTTTACCACAAAATAATACGCCAGCAGTGCCACTATGCCTGCCATTATCAGGTCATGCAGCACCAGCCAAGCATACAAATGGGAGCCATCGATGAATTGCAACATGACAAAATTAGACAGGATGCTGACGACAAACATCAACAACCCCACACACGCAGAAATGATGAACAAACGGCGCATAATGTAAGACCCTTTCACTCATCACAATCGTAACGAAACATGAAGATCAAATATAACCAGCCGTTCACAAGTATAGAACATTTAGGCCAACGCCTTAGAAGCACACCAGATTAAAAACTAATTTTATATACACAGAGGGAGAGCACCTCTATTTGTTTAACCCCCCCTCTACCGCGGCAATGAAGATATCGGTGTAATCTTGCGCGGTTAATACTTGCGGATTCCCGCCAGATGACGGGTCGGCCAGGGCCAGCGGGCCTATCTCGGCACTGCGCTGGGTATCCAGACCTATGTCTGCCAGGGTATTTGGGGTACCCAGTTGTTTACGAAACGCCATTAACCAATTAAAAAAATCATCATAGCCCGATGCTAAACCAAGGGCGGCACACAGAGCGGGCATTTTGTGCTCTATGACAGGGCTATTTTTTTGCAACACATAAGGCAGCAAAATAGCGTTTAACAAACCATGGTGTTTATCAAAGATGGCCCCCAATGGATGGGCCAGCGCATGCACCCCACCCAAGCCTTTTTGAAAGGCTGTGGCCCCCATAGTAGAGGCACACAACATATGCCCCCGTGCCACTAAATGTTGGCCATCGGCATAGGCCAAGGGTAACCACTCTTTAATCAGCGCCATGCCTTGCAAGGCGATGCCGTCGGCCATGGGGTGAAAACCCGGGGAAAGATAAGCCTCTAAATTATGAACAAACGCATCTAACCCCGTGGCCGAGGTGATGTGCGTGGGCAAATCCAGTGTTAATTCAGGGTCCAGTATTACCTGGCTGGGCAGCATATTAGGGTGAAATATAATTTTTTTACTGTGGGTTTGTTCATCTACTATAAGCGAGGCACGCCCTACTTCCGAGCCCGTGCCCGCCGTGGTGGGAATGGCAATAACCGGCGCCATGGCTTGTGCATTCACCCTTAAGTAATTGTCTGCCACGTCTTCAAAGTCCCACATGCTGCGAGTTTGCCCCACCATTAACCCAATGGCCTTACCTGCGTCTAGGGCACTGCCGCCACCAATGGCCACGATGCCATCGTGTCCCCCCTGCTTATAAACCTGCACCCCATCTTCTATATTTTTTCCATTGGGGTTGGCTTTGATGGCGCTGTAGATGGACGCATTGTTTAAGGATGATTGAATGTTTTTTATAAAATCAAATTGTGCCAGACCTTCATCGGTCACCAGTAAGGGTTTTTTCACTTTCATCTGTTCACACAGTTCAGGTAACCCTTGCACCCGGCCATTGCCAAATTGAATGTTAGTGGGGAAATTCCAATTAGTGTTGGGAAGCGGTTGATGCATATGACCTCCTTAAACGTTATTAGGTGAAAAATTAATCGGCCACAGGGTGGCCTCGTACGAGGTCACCCTGTGGCCGGTCCAGTTGAATGGCTAAATAATTTCAAAATATCGATCCATTTCCCATTTGGAAATATGTTTGCGGTATTCCCGCTCTTCCCACTCGCGGCTGGCGGCAAAGTGATCCACAAAGGCATCCCCAAAATATTCCCGTGCCATGTCCGATTTTCTTAAACGCTGGGCCGCTTGCCACAAGGTTCGCGGCAGAGTGAGTTCCTCTGGAAAAGTTTGATCGTAGGCACTGCCTTTTACCATGGGTTGCAATGGGCATTCGTTTTTAATGCCCCACAAACCAGAGGCAATCACCGCCGATAAAATAATATAGGGGTTGGCATCGGCAGCCCCAATACGGTATTCCAGGCGCTGTGACTTTTCACTGCCGGGAATAATGCGAATGGCGCAGGTTCGATTATCCATGCCTACGCTTGCGTCAGTGGGGGCCCAAAAACCCGGAATTAAGCGTCGGTAAGAATTAATAGTGGGGGCCACCATGCTGAGTAATTCCGGCATGAGTTTTTGCTGCCCTGCCACAAAGTGCTGCATGGTTTTGCTCATATTATTGAGCTGACGTTCGTCATAAAAAACGGCGTTACCGTCTTCATCTTTTAACGACAGGTGAATATGACCACTGGAGCCCGGCATTTTTTCATGCCACTTGGCCATAAAGGTGGCCATCTTGCCCTGCTTTTGCATAGCAATTTTAGTGAAGGTTTTAAACAAGGAGGCTTTGTCGGCGGACTCCAACGCACTGTCGTAAGCAATAGCCGCTTCCATTACACCAGGGCCGGTTTCTTCATGTAACCCTTCTATGGGTAAATCCATGGCCTCACACATGCTTAACAAGCTTTTATAGGTGGCTTCCTCTACGGTGTTGCGAATCACCGAATAACCAAAATCCGAGGGGGCCATGGGGTCCAGGTTTTCATAGCTTTTTTCACGAATGGATTGCGGGGTTTCGTTAAACACAAAAAATTCATATTCAAAACCGGTAAATACCTGCAGCCCCATATCCTGAGCTTGTTTTAATACTCGGCGCAACAAGCCCCTTGGGCAAATACTTTCAGCGTCCCCACTGAATTCCCCTAAAAAAAACAAATCGTTGTTTTCCATGGGCATAGGGCGACAGGTATTGGGCAACAGGCGCACTTTGGCGTCCGGGTAACCGGAGTGCCAACCCGTGTATTGGCTATTGTCGTAAAGCTGATCACGCATATCCCAGCCCAACACCACATCACAAAAACCAAAACCGCTGTCCAGAGACTCCAAAAATTTGGCCTTAGACATGTATTTACCACGCAAAATACCGTCTATATCAAACACCCCCACCTTTATGTGGGTACAGCTTAAACTTTGCACCAACGCACGGGCCTGCTCGCTGGTGTGAATGTCTCTTGGATTCATGGCCATCCCTTTTATTGCACGGTGTTGCATCCCTTATTACAGGCTAGGTGGGAAGGCGGCTGCGGGCAACTTTTTGGCGCTATATTGCCAGTGAAACAAGGATGGGATTGGGCCACTTAACGGCACAGTGTTTTGCGTCACAACTCTGGCTTTACCCTGCCCGCCTGTTTACACTTTGTGCCTTGTCATTAAAATAATAAGACTGAATATCTATGAAAAAAATTCTGCTAACGCTGGCTACCAGCTCTCTGGTTTTGGTGGCCGGATTACTGCTCACCATTAAACTCATTTATGGCGGTGGTGAAACCTTTCCCGATCGCAGCTCAACGCCCACCTTTGGCGCTCAACAATTGGAAGTGGTCACCGAGCTGCCCATGCCCCCAGGCAACATCGCGGTAACCGCACAAGGCCGACTATTTTTTACCTTTCACCCGGAAGCCAAACCCGATATTAATGTGGTGGAATTAGTGGGGAATGTGCCACGCCCCTTCCCGTCGCTTGAATGGCAACCGGGCGGCAGTGAACCATTGGCCTTTCAAGAAATTTTATCCATGCGCATGGATCGACAGAATCATTTGTGGTTATTGGACAATGCAGTGCACGGTTTAGGGCAACCCAGATTATTGGCGTTTGATATAGACACTAAAAAATTGGTGCATCATTTTGATTTCCCCAGCGATATTTTTGGTTTGGGCTCTCACGCCAATGATTTTCAGGTGGACCCCACTGGCCGTTATATCTACATGGCCGATGCCAGCATTATTGCCCGCACCCCGGCCATTGTGATTTACGACACTCAAACCAAACAGGCACGCAGGCTTCTGGAATCTCATGTCTCTGTGATGCCTGAGTTTTTTATTCCGGTGGTGAATGAGCGTGCCATGGAGATTTTTGGTATTTTCACTGTGAGCCCAGGGGTAGACTCTATTGCCCTTAGCCGCGATGGTTCTCAATTATTCTACGCAGCGGTCACCGCACAAAAACTCTATAACATCGATACCCAATCGTTGAATGATGCCACTCTTAGCGAACAAGAATTAGCATCGCGGGTTAACAGCCTAGGGGAAAAAACCATGAGTGATGGCATTAGCAGCGACAACGCCGGCAATATTTATTTGAGTGACCTGGAACACAACGCCATATTGCGCATGGATTCCCAGGGCAAGCTGGAAACGTTAATCAAAGATAAGAGAATTCATTGGCCAGACGGTATGAGTTTTGGCCCTGACAATTGGTTATATTTCACCGACAGTGCTCTCAACAATGTAATAGGAAAGACACCCCAATATATATTGGACCATGCTCCCTATCACATCTTTCGCTTTAAACCCGGTATGGACGCTTACGCTGGCCAATAAGGGCTGGGGTTTAGGTTACTGGTAGGCGGCCGCTCTTTGGAACGCCGCTCTTTGTTGCATACGTTTTAAATAGGCCTGGGTATTAGGGTAAGCCTTTAACAAGGATAAATTGTTAGCCATACTCAGGACAATGCTCATCATAATGTCGGCGGCGCTAAAGCTGCTGCCGGCAAAAAAATCAACTTCTGTTAAACGCGCTTCGATATACGAAAAATCCAAGTGCAATTCTTTTTGAATATAGCCATCCAAAGGCTTGCCGCCCCGTTCTTCCATGCCCATTAACATAGTGGTAATCACCGGCAAGGCCAACGACCCTTCAGCAAAATGCAACCACTCTAGGTAGGCGTAATATTCTTTATCGTCGGCACTTGGGCGCAGCCGTTCATCAGCGTACTTATCCAAAATGTATTCCATCACGGCACCTGATTCACACAAAGTGATGTTGTCATCCACAATCACCGGCGCTTTGGCCAGTGGGTGAATGGCCTTAAGGCTGGCCGGAGCCAAACGGGTTTGGGCATCACGTTCATGCTTTACTACTTCGTATGGGGTTTCTAGTTCTTCCAACAACCACAACACACGGGTAGAACGAGACTGGTTAAGATGATGTACGGTAATCATAATTTATCCTTTGTTTTTTTATTTAGGAGTCACAACGCCAATTAATTTGAAAGGAGTAACAAGTTTGTTACTCCTTAGCCTATTGAAATCAAAAGTCTATTTCTTATAAAGCAGCTTCTAAAATCTCACGGCTCACGTCCAGAGTCACATCGCGCTTCTCCCCCAACGCCACCATGCCGTGTTGTTTTAATTTGGCCAAAATATCGTCGATATGACCGGCATCTAATTCCACTTCTTTCAACGAGGTAGGCACCTGCATTTCTTTAAAAAACTGCACGGTATTTTCAATGGCCTGATCAATACGGGACTCGTCATCCCCTTCAAACAAGTGCCAAACACGTTCGGCGTATTGCAATAGCTTTTCGCGTTTTTCCACACGGCGATTTCTTAAAACCGATGGCAATAAAATAGACAGGGTTCGAGCGTGATCTATGTTGTGAGAGCCGGTTAATTCATGGCCTATCATGTGGGTGGTCCAATCTTGCGGCACACCTGAACCAATTAAACCGTTTAACGCCATAGTGGCCGACCACATAAGGTTGCCACGAATGTCTAAATCTTCACGAGTATCGTCTGCCAATGCTTTGGGGCCATCTTCAATAAGAGTTTGCAACAAACCTTCGGCAAAACGATCTTGCACTTTGGCGTTCACATCATAGGTAAGGTATTGCTCTATGGTGTGTACAAACGCATCCACCACCCCGTTACTTACCTGGCGATCCGATAGTGTCAGGGTCACAGAAGGGTCCAGCACCGCAAAAGCCGGGCGCACCAGTTTGCTGGCAAAGGGTAACTTGTGACCATTACGCGTTAACACCGCACCGGCATTAGTTTCGGAGCCTGTGGCGGGCAAAGTAAGTACCACACCCAACGGCAAGGCCGCTTTTATGCGCGCACGTTTGGCAATAATGTCCCAAGGGTCTTCTCCTTCAAACAAAGCCGCCGCGGCGATAAATTTACTGCCATCAATGACCGAGCCACCCCCCACCGCCAGTAAATAATCTACCTGGTGTTCTTTAATCACCGCCAACGCCTTTACGACTGTGTCGTACGTGGGATTGGGTTCGATGCCGGAAAACTCAAACCATTCATGCTCGGCCAATGCAGCCGCCACCTGATCGAAGATGCCATTTTTCTTAATGGAGCCACCCCCATAAATCACCAATACCCTAGCATTGGCCGGAATTTCTTTTTTGATGGCTTCAATCTGGCCCGCACCGAAGTGTATTTTGGTGGGGTTATGAAAACTAAAATTCAGCATCTTCTCTCCTTAGGTGGCAACTAATAATTCAAATCCTGCCCATAACTGCTTATCCCTGTAGGAGGCAGCTATTTATTCAATTCACAAACCAATTTCTGCGCCGCCAATTCAGAACTGGCGGGGTTTTGCCCAGTAATAACCAATCCATCCTGCACCGCGAAGGCGTTCCAGTCTTCTACTTTTTGAAAGTCGCCACCGCGTTTTACTAACTCATCTTGCAATAAAAACGGTACGATATCGGTTAACTGTACCGCCTCTTCTTCGGTATTAGTAAAACCGGTGACCGCCTTATCAGCCACGATAAACTCACCCTGCTGGTTCTTGGCGTTTAACAAGGCAGCCGTGGCGTGACACACCGCCGCCACCGGCTTTTGACTATTTAAGAAGCCTTCAATCAGCTTAATGGAATCCACACTATCAGTTAGATCCCATAACGGACCATGACCTCCGGGGTAAAATACAGCATCATAATCGCTGGCATTCGCCTCGCTTAATTTACCCGTGTTGGCCATGAGCTGTTGCACTTCTTTGTCGCCATCAAAACGGCCAGTAGAGGCGGTTTGGAAATCGGCCATTTCACTTTTTGGGTCAATGGGTGGCTGGCCACCAGCAGGTGAGACCAGCGTCACCTCAAAACCTGCGTCCTTAAATTCGTAATAAGGGGCGGCAAATTCTTCCACCCAAAAACCGGTTTTCTCGCCGCTGTCACCCAGGTCTGCGTGGGAGGTTAATACCATCAATACGTGTTTGCTTGCTGCCATGATGTGCTCTCTTGTCGTTGGTGTTATAGGTGCCAGGGGGTACCCCCGATCAATGCAAACAGTCTAGACCTCCAACTTTAATCTAACAATACCAAGAAATTTGACTTGATTGATTCAATTATTGATACAATTAAACAAGAGGCACACAACACGCACTATGGAGACACGCTAGGTGGACATTTCGTTTGAGCAGTTAAAAAGCATGGTGGTGTTTGCCCAGGTGGTACAGCAAGGCAGCCTTACCGGGGCCGCCAAGCACATAGGCCTGTCGCGGGCCGTGGTGAGCTACCACATCAAGAAGCTGGAAACCCAATTGGGTGTGAAGCTACTAAACCGCTCCACCCGCAGCATTGCCCTCACAGAGGCGGGCCTTGGCTATTATGAGCGCTGCCGCATCATTGCCGAGCAGGCCGAGACCGCCAACCGTCAGATTGAAAACCTTAAAAATGAACCGGTGGGGTTATTAAAAATCACCTGTCCGGTGAATATCGGCCTGCAAACCATCGTGCCGGCCCTTAATGAATTTAAACAACGCTACCCCAAGATAGAACTAGATGTGATGCTCACCGACGAAGTGGTGAACATTTTACAAGAAGGCATCGACCTGGCCATTCGTGGGGCCCCCCTTAGCGACTCGGGTTTGCAAGCCAGCAAACTCTCCACCTTGCAAACCGTTTTGTGTGGCTCGCCATTGTATTTAAACAAACACGGGCGCCCCACCAAACCCAGCGAACTGGATCAACACGACTGGGTGATTTACAAGCTTACCTCAGGGGTACTGGAGCTTACCCAGGGCAGCCGCTCTTACAGCGTAAAGGTGAATGGTAGCATCAGCACCAACAATGCCGCAGCACGCACCGCGTTTATTGAAGGGGGGCACGGGCTGGGGCGTATCCCCACCTATGATGCCTTACCAAAAATAAAAAACGGCACACTTGAAGCAGTGCTAGAAGATTACCAGTTGGCCAACATTGAGGTGTACGGGGTCTTTCCCCCTGGCACCACGGGCTCTAAAAAATTGCGCCTGCTCATCGATTTTCTGAAAGACTATTTTGCCAAACAAGAAGGTCAAACCCAACCCGTTAGTCCACGACTTCCAGGTGAAAATCACAACTAGCCAGTATTTCACCGTTCACCTGCAAATGAATTTCGTGGGCGCCGCTGTAATATTTTCGGGTGGATATTTTTTTAATGGCATGCTTTTTATTCAGAACTATTGGCTTGCCCTTAGAGAGGGGCTTTTGTGTCCACTTAAACACTTTTGGCGCCAATGAGCCGTTGGCTTTTTTATGAAACACCAAATAATCAATCATGAGGTTATTGGGCTGTGAATTTTCACAGCTTAGGTGTAGAGAGATTTCCAGTTCTTGCCCTAAGGTGATTTGATCGCTATTAATTTCAAATTTATTCACTTGTAAATCGTTAACGTCCTTAAACCCCAACAGCGCCAAAGCCGCTTTATTGCCCTGCTTAAGCAAAGATCGTAAGGCATGTTTAATGAGCCACTGACGCTCTTTTGATGCCCCCACCGCCCATTTTTCTAATAAGTCGGTCACCTGTTTAGGGTTATCTTTAGCAATATCATTTAGGTTATTGGCCACCGAACGCCTTACATACAGCTCCTTATCATCTTTAAGCGGCTCCAATAATTCAAGCACTGGGCTTGGGTCTTTTACAAATTCGGGCAAGCGAGAAAATAAAGGCAACCTTGGCCGCGTGCCTTCACTGACTAAGCGGCGCACATGAACGCTGTTATGATTGAGCCACGATTTAAGCTGTATGAAGGTTTTATCTGGGTGATTGGTGATAAAACTGCGTATGGCACCTTCGGCGCTGAAGCGTTGGGTCATTTCCTTTAGTGCCCACATGGATACACTAAAAGATTCCTGACCAAAACTGGCCACGTATTCACAAGAGGCCAATACAATAAAACCATGGGGTGAGGTTAAATCAATACCATCAAGGCTCTGTTGGGTAAGTTTAGGACCCAAGGCCCCCACCAGCACCTTGGCTGCCTTTTCAAAGTCATTGGGCAAACAGGTTTTTAACGCCATTTTTACCTGGTTAATGCGCTCATTTAACCCCAATGAAGGTAAATCATTAAGGGCTAAATCCAAAAACTGCTCGCCGTTAAATGCGGCATCACTTTTTATTAAGCGATGTTTAAATTCAGTGATGCTTTTAACACCAATGGCGTCTCTTAAAAGTGGCGTTTGTGCCATGGTTAAACCTTGCCTTGTTCGGTTTTAATAAGTGCATCCAAGCATTGCTGAGCCAGCAGTGCACTGTTGATATTTTGCAAAGGAATGCCCGAAATAGACAAGCCCAAATCAAAAGAGAGCAATAAATCACACCAGGTTTCAATAGGACTGGTGATGGGAATCGTTCCATCCTGTACCGCCCCTTGCAAATTATTAAGGTATAAAGTGCGTAACCACTTGGCAAAGTCATTGGCCATGTTAAAGCCTTTTTCGGGCACCGCGTGGCGATTATTTAGGGTATTAACCATCATGCAACCGTGGTAATCGCTGCCAAACTGAATGCCATTAAAATAATCATAAATATTTTGTATGCTGCCCTGCTCTTTGGCCAGGTTGCTCTGATAGGTCGCGCGGGCCAAGGATAAATAGTGCGCCAAGGACTCGCAAAATAAACCTTCTTTGCCTTCAAACTCGCTATATAAACTAAAGCGATTTAAGCCTGTGTGCTGCACCAGCTCTTGCAGGTGCGCCCCCTCATAACCCTTGCGCCAAAACACCTCCATGGCCTTATTGAGCACGTCGATTTTGTCGTATTGTTTTTTCCTGCCTCTTGCCACGTTACCTCCCAAGGCCCGTATTTACTGGGCTACATATCAATATAAAGCCATTATACACCTATCGTTCAGAATATCATTGCAAAACTGAACGACCGGTGATTAAATAATTAGACACCCATCGTTCATAAATAAATATGGACAAAAACCAACTGCAATCCTTAAGGAAATCATCATGAAAACCCCACTACTACTGACCCTGCTTTTAAGCCTGTTCACATTTGCCGCCCACAGCCAGGCGCAAACCGTAGAGCTTGCCTATTTCAAACAAAATAAAGGGGTGAGCGAGCAACAAATATTAAAAGCGGCCAAGGCCATGGAAAGCACCATTAGCCAATGGCAAGGGTTTCAATCTCGCGAGCTGGTGCAGCTAAGTGAAAATAAATGGGTAGACATAGTGCATTGGAGCGACATGAAATCCGCTGAAGCGGCCGCCCATAAAGCCATGAACAGCAGTGTGTGTTTAACGTTTTTTGCATTAATTGAAAGCACACAAGAAGACATGCACCACGGAGAAATTAGACTACAACAGTAACCCCCACAGCCAGGTTTAGCGGGCTATTTAATGGCCCAGCTAAACCCCAAAGGAGTTGCCACGTGCAAAAAAAGATGAGTTTTGAAGAACTGGCCCTGCAATACACTGAGCTTGGGTTAAGGTTTGCCCAAGATAACTACGTGGAATGTGGCTTTGCTCAGGCCAGCCAAAGGCAAGCTGAGCTACTGACAAAAATTCGATCCGGTAACATGTCTCGCAAGGAACTTGGGGCGGTGGCGCCGGTCTTTGAATCGGGCGGCATTAACATTAGGGACTACATTCAACCCAAAACCTTGTGGTGGCTTTAACCCCCCTCAAATGCCTCGGCCACCTTAGGTGGACAGGGATTAAAATGCGGTCATAGCTTTATTGGTTATGCTCTAGTCCACCTCATTGAAGGCCCCTTGCCTATTTTCGGCCTAGAATAGTCTATACTTTCCCCCAGACATGGGGACTTCATTACGCCTATTAAAATGGAAGGTATAAGAAGTTGAGATGGCTTTTAACCACTAAAGAGTAGGAGCCCTCAATGCTGTTTAGAGTCATCATTTCAGCTATGATGCTTTTCCTGTTCTCTGGCGTGGTATGTGCCACAGACATTCGCTTTATCACCCATAACGTTGAAGATAAATTTTATATAGACCACACCGGCAACATTAGAGGAAAAGCCAACTCTGGCAGGCGCGCATTCCAAATTGAATTGATTCGAGAAATGATGGCGATTGTGGGTCATCCCTCTAAAAAAATAGAAATATTTCCATTCAAAAGAGGGTTAAAAACGGTTCTGGATAGCCCCAATACCGCCTTTTTTAATATCATCCGCACACCACAAAGGGAAAACAAAGTTAAATGGGTTGGCCCGCTACTATCCAATAAAATTTTTCTTTATGAAGCCAGCAACCGCCCTAAAGGCATTAAATCCCTAGAGCAGGCCAAGAAGGTAAATTTAATCTGTGTGCTCAATGGCAGTAACTATGTGCAATATTTAATGGGTAATGGCTTCACCAACATTCACTTAAGCAATAGTCACGAATCTTGTTTTAGAATGCTAATTAATGGCAGGGTAAGCTTAACCGTCATAGCTGACTCGGGTTTTTTAGAGGTGCTAAGATCCACTAATACCCAAACAGGCGCCATACAACCGTCTTTTGAATTGCTTAAAAATAAAAGTTATTTAGCCATGTCTAAAGACATAACCAATAGTGTCATCCAGCAATGGCAAGGGGCGTTGGAGCAGCTAAAACAGACAGGAAGGTATGACCTGTTAATTCAACAGTATCTGCACTCAGAATAACTTTTTATTAAAGTGACATGGCCATTTCTTGTGGCCATGTCTGCAATCCAGCTTAACGTTTAAAAGCCTTACTCCCCCACATACTCACTGCTAATGGGAAATTCAAAATACCCGGCCACCGGATAATGGTCTGATAAATCCCAGCTACCCCAATGGTCCGAGGTAATACTGCGCGGCGTTAACAAGGTGTTGGTGGATTCAAACGGCACTAAGTGCTCGTTACTATACAAAACATAATCCAGGTATTCACTGTATTGCGCATCTGCGTATATGTTTACCAATCCTGCGTAAGAGAATTCAAACTCCCCTAACGCCCGCGGTTCGGTGGCATTTAACAAGGTTAAAAAGTCCTGGTGCTCGGCGGGAAAGTTCACTTTATCGACGTTAAAGTCACCGGCCATGATTACCGCTTCTTGGGCAGGAATATTTTTGGCGTCTACAAAACTTTTAAACTGCGCTAACTGAGCAAAACGAACGGCAATGTCTTCTGGCTCGGTATAGGCGTGGGTGTGGGTGCCAAAAATATGGAAATTATTTTGCCCCTTTGTGATTTGCGCATAGTTAATGCCCTTCCCTGCCAAACACCCATCACTGCGACACGCGTCATAAACCACCGCATCATGTTCGCTCATGGGCCAACGGCTGGCGATAAACGAGCCACCGGTCAGCAGCTTGCCAAATTCCCAGGGGATGTCACTTTGGTACGGGTACTCGGCTTTTAAGTCTTCACGAAAACGCGCGGTGAGGTAAGGGTCAAACACCTCTTCAAATACCACCACATCGTAGCCCTTGGCAACTTGCACTATGGTATCTAAACGGTTGCCTGTATTTTTAGCTTCGATACCCGGCAGTAACGCCCAGGTGTTGTAATTTAATACACTTAGCTGGTTACTATACTGCGGTACTTGGGCTGGTTGAGCAGCATCGTGAATCACATAACGAATGTCGTCGCCGGCGGCACGGGCATACTCGGAACGAAAGGCAAGCTGGCGCTGGGCGCCCACATCTATGTTGTGAATATC
>Ga0209290_1000460_pt1 | contig 29456 bp, 25 predicted proteins | sample EN1Hudsemesocosm_2_FD_184632 | JGI IMG/M metagenome (GOLD analysis project Ga0209290, IMG submission 184632) | Methane-oxidizing microbial communities from mesocosms in the Hudson Canyon - EN10B Hudson Canyon (SPAdes) (version 2) | ecosystem: Environmental > Aquatic > Marine > Cold seeps... | reverse complement strand
CCCACCCTTTGCCGAAACTTTTTATGGTATTGGCGACACAAAACCCCATTGAACAGGAGGGAACCTACCCTTTACCAGAAGCCCAGATGGATCGCTTTGCGATGAAAATTAATATCGACTACCCAGAGGATGAAGCGGAACTTTCTATTATTCGCTTGGTAAGAAGTGAGGAAAAACCAACAACGTCGAGCATTGAAACCATCTCTCAAGAGGTGATATTTGCTGCGCGTGAGGAAATTTTAAATTTACACATTGATGAAGCAATAGAGCGCTATATCGTAAGCATAGTTATGGCAACGAGAAAACCAGAGCGCTATGCCGATTCTCCACTTTCAAAGTGGGTATCAATCGGTTCCAGCCCTCGAGCGAGTATAACCTTGGATAAATGTGCGCGGGCACATGCTTGGCTTAGTGGAAAAGATTACGTCGACCCTGATGATGTGAGGGCTATTGTTCATAACGTGCTGAGGCATCGTTTAATGCTGACGTATGATGCCATGGCTGAGGGCATAAGCGCTGATGATGTGATTGATGAACTCATCAAACAAGTGGCTGTGGCTTAAATCGTAATTTAAATGTCCATTTTTATGGGGCAAGATCAAAGAGGCTGTATATGTCTTCTAAGGTGAAAAATTCTAAAATCAAAGAGTCTGATGAGCGTATTCATGTTTCATTAAAGCAGCTTACTGCCTTACGATACCAAGCGAGAGGATTTAGTTTTTTACCTAAGCAACCTGTTAAAAGTATTTTGACTGGACGAAAACGCTCAGCAATACGAGGACGAGGCCTAGATTTTATTGAGCTACGCGACTATCGACCCGGTGATGATATTCGTACGATGGATTGGCGCGTAACGAATCGAACGGGAAAACCCCACGTCAGAATTTATGCTGAAGAAAAAGACCGACCAGTGATTCTTCTTGTAGATCAGCGTCGTTCTATGTTTTTTGGTAGTCAGTGGAAAATGAAATCGGTCGTAGCGGCTGAGCTTGCTGCACTTTCAGCATGGAGGGTATTGGACGTAGGCGATCGAGTGGGCGCACTTATTTTCAATGATGAGAGCATTGAAGAATTTAAACCCTCACGAAACCAAGCCGGGGTAACAAAAATGCTATCTAGCCTGTCACGTATAAATACTTCGCTTTCGATACAGCCCTCTAAACAAGAACAAACTCAAGCGGTTAATATTGATAGGGTTTTAAAAGAGACAGAAAGGCTGGTTGGCCATGATTATTTAGTGGTTTTAATTTCTGACTTTTCTGATTGGGGAGCGACTGCGCTAAAGAGACTTAAAAAGATATCACAGCATAATGATGTTATTTCTAGTCTGATATTTGATCCGCTAGAAAGAGATATTTCCAATGCAGACCAACTTGTGGTGAGTGATGGCAAATACCAACTAGAAATAGATACAAGAGATCAAAGTTTATCGGATAAATTTCAAACAGGTTTTCATAATACGATTGACTCCTTACAAAAAGAATTTAGAAAATATGATATCCCTGTATTACCGATAAGTACTGAAATACCCGTGTTTGATCAGTTAAGAAAACAACTGGGAGGGGCGAAATAATGACGAATCAAGCGGCTGATAATGTTTCTGAAAAAGCATCAGGTATATTATCGAGTCAAGTGTCTGAGCGAATACCGGTGGATGAAAGCTTTGGTAACTTGATGTTGGTTGGCTTAGAAGAAATTAATTTACCTGAATCTATTTCGCTTTGGCCTCAAGGTCCAGGCTGGAAGTACCTGGCTATTAGTTTATTAATTCTCGGCCTTTATTATTTATTTAAAGCGGTCAAACGTTGGCAAAAAAATGCATATCGAAGGGCTGCGCTATTACAACTAACTCAAATTGAAATGAGTGGCACAAAAGAAGATAGCTTGTATCGGTTAGCGTATCTTATCAAGGCAACTGCTCTTCATCTATACCCACGAACTGAAATTGCAGCACTAACCGGAGCCGCTTGGTTTGCTTACCTTAATAAAAACTCAAGTAAAGAATACTTTGATGACCGTTGTGCTGAACTATTAGGCAATTCTCGATATAGCGCTTTAGCAGCGGGTCTGAGCCAAAGTGATTTTAAGTTCTTAGTGATCAGTGCTAGGCAATGGATTGAACAGCACGAAATTCCTGAGCTTAGTAAACATACTCGAGGTAAGAAATTGGAGCTAAGCAATGTTTGAATTGGCTTATCCTTGGTGGTTAATGCTACTGCCGCTACCGTTGATAATGCGTTTATTGCCGGCATTTCGCCAAAGTTCTCAGGCAGTACACGCACCGTTTTTTGAAAAACTATTGCAAATTAGTGGTGAAAAGCCGAAAGAAGGTGCAATGGTTCTGGAGCGACATTTTTTTCAGAAGCTCTTAGTTCCTTTTGCGTGGTGTTGTATCGTTTTAGCGATAGCAAAACCTCAATGGGTGGGTGAACCGATAGAGAAGATAAAATCAGGTCGAGACTTGATGGTTGCGGTTGATCTGTCTGGTTCTATGGAGGAGGAAGATTTCGTATCGCCATCTGGTGAAAAGACAGATCGTTTAGTTGCGGTGAAATCGGTATTAATGGAGTTATCTAAACAGCGCGAGCATGATCGTTTAGGACTTATTGTGTTTGGTACGGCGCCATACCTTCAAGCGCCTTTCACAGAGGACCATGAAGCTTGGCTAACCTTGTTAAACGAAACGCGAATAGGAATGGCAGGGCATAGTACGGTCTTTGGTGATGCGATTGGTTTATCCATTAAGCTTTTCGAAGAGACTGAAGCTAAAAACCGCGTATTAATTATACTGACTGACGGTAATGATACTGGCAGTAAGGTGCCACCTGTGGATGCCGCCAAAGTAGCTGAAAGTTTTGGTATTAAAATTTATACCATTGCGATTGGTGACCCCAGTACAACCGGCGAAAAAGCGCTTGATATTAAAACTCTGGAGAGGGTAGCTAGTATTACGGGGGGAGCATATTTTCAGGCCTTAGATAGGCAACAGTTACAGCAAGCTTATCAATCGATCTCGGAATTGGAGCCCGAAGAATTTGAATCCCTGAGTTATAGCCCAAAGCTTAGTTTGCATTATCTTCCATTGGCTGTGCTATTGAGTATATTTATTCTCTACAGCGGTTTTACGACAATTCTACGTCTTTTTCGAGCGAAACAGCGAGGCATCATTCGAGATAGAAAGCGAGAGGTGACACTTGGATAGCTTATTCGATTTAATGTCTTTACACACTTTGTCACAATTTCATTTTATAAGGCCTTGGTGGGCGCTTGCTTTTCTACCTCTGGCGCTTGTTTTATGGCTACAATTTAAAAAAAGCCAGCTGTCACAGAGGTGGCATGACATTATTTCCCCTCACATACTTCAGCACTTGATCGTTACGCATGGGAAGAACCGACTGTTCAGTCCTTTGTCCTTAATCTGTGTATTAATAACGCTATGTGTACTAGTATTGATGGGGCCTACCTGGTCTCGGCAGCCTTCGCCATTTGTTGAAGACGCTGCAGCTTTAGTCGTGGTATTGGATGTATCCTCTTCGATGTTAAGTGATGATGTGCAACCGAGCCGAATAGAAAGGGCTAAACAAAAAATAGCAGACCTGCTGGTATCACGGAAAGGGAGTAAAACGAGTTTAATTGTTTATGCTGGCAGTGCCCATACAGTTTTACCACTCACAAATGATATCGATATATTGAAGATATACCTGCAAGCCATTGACGACTCGGTTATGCCGAAGTCGGGTAAGTTTCCTGAAAAAGCCTTACCACTACTCAGTAATCTACTGAAAGACCCGCTTATACCGAGCACTGTTTTGTTGGTTACCGATGGCTTGGGTGGTGAATCTTCAGCAGCCTTTAATGAATACTTTTCGGTCAAACCCTTTCAATTAATTGTTTTAGGTGTCGGTAAAACAGTCGAAGAACTTAAGCTCGAAAAGCGACAAGGTATTCCAGCGTTAGAGGACAATAAACTTCAGACTTTGGCTTCTGCTAGTAATGGTAAATATATTAGATTAAGTATTGATGAAAGTGACATAAAGAAAATAGCTAGTTTGGTGAATAGCTTTTTTGTTTTGGTTGATAATGAAGAGGTTCCTTGGGTAGATCAGGGTTATTATTTATTGTTTGTAGTACTCATATTCATGCTGCCATGGTTTCGAAAAGGATGGACTATTCAGTGGGTCATGGCAGCAGTGTTGATTGGTGGTGTCTCAGTGCCACAGAAAACATTGGCGGGTAATAGCTTTGTTGATCTCTGGCTGACTTCTGATCAACAAGGCCGTTGGTTTTTTTCTCAGCAAGACTACACTTCAGCGGGTGAGAACTTTGAAGACCCTATGTGGAAAGGGTTATCTTTCTATATGGCTGAAGAGTTTGACCTAGCTTCGGAATATTTTACGCGGGTTGAAAGTAATGAAGCACTTTTTAATTTAGCCAACACCTTGGCTCATGCACAAAACTATGTGATTGCTAAACGTGTGTATCAACAAGTATTAAAAGCAAACCCAGAACATCAGCGCGCATTGAATAACCTTAACCTGGTTGCAAAAATAATAGACGATATTAATCGCATGAGTGAAAGCCAGCTTCAGGAAGAGGGCGATCGGCCTAAAGAAATGGGGGATGACACGCCTTTAAGAGCAGAAGGCGCAGAGGAAAAAATATACACGAATCAGGAGATCGTACAGTTTTCAGCAGAAGATATTCTACAAGACCAAAGTTTAAACGAAATGTGGATGCGAAGCGTGCAAAAAGACCCTTCAGAGTTTATGGCAAATAAATTTTCTCAGCAACTTTCAGAAGAGGAGGCGCCATGAATTTCAACGAACGTATTAGCTTAGTACTTAAGGCATTATGTAAAAAAACAAATAAAAGTATTTGGTCTGTCCTGTGGTTTTTGATTCTCGCAACAACAAATACAAACGTTTTAGGCTTAACGCTAGATCAACTTGTGGCTGATGGTCACTTACGGATTAATGTGTCAGTAGCGCCTGAAGGGAAAATTGCAGTTAGCCAAGAAATAAACTTAATGATAGATGTTGAGACAACGGGATGGTTTGCCGGCGGTACTGAAATTAAATTACCTGAACTTAAAAATGCCATCATTATGCAAAGGGACCAGTTTGCGACAAACTCGACTTTTAAAGAAGGCTATAAAACTTGGGTGTCACAGCGTTGGGAAATATCTGTATTTCCTATGGAAGCAGGGACACTAACCATTCCAGATATTGAGTTGATCGTAAATATTAATGCCTCAGGCCAAGGTATTGTCAGTGGCAAAGTAATAACACCAGAATTGTTGATTGATGTGTTAATACCTCCGGAAATTCAAGGCGTTGAAAGCTGGCTAGCCAGCCCTGAGTTACGTATACAGCAAAGTTTTGATAAACCACTCGATGCATTGAAAGTCGGTGATGCTTTTAAGCAAACAGTTATCATAACGGGGGAGCATTCCTTGGCAATGATGCTACCAGGTTACCCACATGTTGAAGTTGAAGGTTTAGCGGTATATCCAAAGCAACCGCAATTAAACGATATTAATTCTAGAGGTGTAAAGCGAGGCGAGCGAATCGAAGTGCTTGATTATATCGTTGAGGCTGAAGGGCGCTATCAATTACCTGAAACACACTTCCATTTCTGGAACACGGAGACCAAAACACATGAAGAAATAATACTTCCAGAAACCACTATTGAAGTTGGTGTAGGTGTAACGAAATCGAAAATTAAGCAAGTATCTGATGGCCTCATTACTTCGAAGCCCATACAAAATTGGAAGACGCTAGCCGTATTCTTGTCTATGGTGATATTGGTCATTCTTCTCGTAACATTAACCAGAAAGTATTTTTTTAACAATACTGGATCAAGAGGTCTTACACCTCGACGTATTGCCAGAAATATAAAGCAAGCAAGTCACTCTGGCGATTTAAAAAAGCTAGCGGCTTGGCTTTATGTGTGGATGGATTATAACGACTCGTCAGATAAAATAAGTTTGCGAGCATTTGTTAGAAGCTTTAATTCACCTCAGTTGTATGAACAGGTTGAAGTTATTCTTCAAGGCGCTTATTCACATAGGGAAATAGAAGGCCAAATTTTGATTAAAGTACCTAACTCAACTATAAGTTATTTAGGGCGTAAGTTCGAAAAATTATCAAAGCATAAAATTAAACTAAGCATGGAACCATAATGATCTTGCTATTACGATAAAGCCTTAGGGGGGATTTTAATTGTATGTGAGTTTTCTTTCTGGACTTAATTTATTTTTTCGTTTGAAGCACTAAAAAATATAAAAATGAGAGGCTTAAATCAATGATTCAATTCTCCACCAAGAATTCTAAAGTTCTTCAGGTCATACGCACAAGCATTGGTATTTCTTCATTAATCGCAGTTCAACAAGTAAGCGCTGTAGGCTTAATTCTAAACCCTACATCTACGCTTACAGGTATAGCGAATGCGGGCTCAACTGTTTATGACCATAGTGTGGCAGCAATCAGTAATAACCCTGCAGCAATGTCTTTAATGAACCGTAAACAGGTCGGTGGAAACCTATCGTTGGTTATACCTGATTGGTCTATCGATGAAAAATGGGATTGTAATTCCGAAGGTAATTGTGCAAAAAGTAATGTTGGGCATGTAACACCTATTCCTACAATCGGCCTGATACGACCTATGGATAATGACTTTACCTGGGGGATTGGCATGGGAGCTATCGCAGGTGCAGGGCTTGAATACGGCGATAGCTGGGGAGGTAGGGGCATAATTACAGAAAATACATTACAAGTTGCTGAACTTATAAACTCAATCTCATGGCGAGCCAATGAACAATGGACCTTCGGTGTTGGTCTAGGCATTATTTATGGTAGTTTTAGTCAAAATCAAGATTTACCAACAATTGGTGCAACAGACCTTCAAAACGTGGGCTCACTTGTTTCATTAGCTGGCGACTTAAAAAATTGCTCTTCACTTGGGCCGGCGCTAAAACCAGGCTGTATTAATGATGCAATTGACGATTCCGACTTTGATGCAACTCAATTAGCCGCAACAATCGATAATCTAACTGATTACTCAAATGGAGCCTCAGGAACAGAAATTGAACTAGAGGGAAATGATGTCGGCGCAAAAATTAGCTTAGGTGCTACGTATGAATTCACTCCTGGTCATCGTTTAGGCATTAACTACCAATACTTATCTGATTTCACCTTTGAAGGACACGCAAAAATTGATGGCCAATTATTGTCAGATGAAATGTACCAAAATCAACACATGAGCTTAACGTGGGCTATGCCGGAGAGGCTCGTAGTAAGTGGCTCACACAGTGTGACGGATGACCTAAATTTATTCTGGGATATTGAAAAGGTGTTTTATCATACATTTGAAAGTACAGACCTAAGAATAGATGGTTATCCTGAGTTAGAGCTTGGTCGAAATTTTAAAGACGCAAACCGTTACGCAGTCGGTGGCGAGTACTCTCTTGATGAGCGTCTAACGTTGCAAATGGGCTTGAGCTATGACGAATCACCGGTTGATGATAGTGACCGTATGCCCGACATACCGGTTGATGACATTATAAAAACTACTTTTGGTGCTATTTATCAAGTGAACGAAAAGTTAAATGTGCATGGATATCTAGCGGTAGAGTTTTTGGGTGATGCAAATATTGAACAGCTAGCCACCATTGATGGTCATAAAGTCGATGATTCCTTTCAGGTCAGCAATGACACAACAATTTATGTGGTGGGTGTTAGCTTTGGTTACTTTTTCTAGTCTAGATTTATAGAATTGAAATGCCCTTTTTAAGAGTGAATGTTTTTCAGACCCTGTAATACAAAGTGCGACAAGTGCAGGGCAAAAGAATACGAAATCAATAATTGCTAGCGTCTATTAATTTAAGACCTTTGCGCGACCGCAGCTTACTTAAAATTGTCATTCCGGTCTCTTACATAGCCGGAATGACATCGAGAGGCTTTCGTGTGAAGGTCTAAATGTTTTGCTTCAGTCTCTGCTGTCGAATATTAGTTCACTACTTTCGTTTAGCTCCAGTATATTTACTCTCTCATTACTATTCCTCGCTCTCTCAAATTGTAAAAGCTCTTTGTATGCGAAAATAATTTTTCATTGGTCGAAGCCAATGAAGCTCAAATTCAACAATCTACTAGGCTTTATTGTTACCACATGGTAAAAGTAATTTACTATTTCATGGGATTATCATTTTTTAAGATACAGATAAAATACTATTCATAGAAACGACGGCAACAATGCTAAATTTTCTAGCTTCATAATTTAGGAGATAAACATGACAGCACAGGTAATCAAATCTAAAGCAGCGGTCGCATGGGCGGTAGGCCAGCCCCTAACAATGGAAGTAGTGGATGTGATGCCGCCCCAAAAAGGCGAGGTTCGCGTAAAGATTATAGCTACTGGCGTGTGTCATACCGATGCTTTTACTTTATCCGGAGATGATCCTGAAGGTATTTTTCCTTGTATTCTTGGGCACGAAGGTGGCGGTATTGTTGAGTCTATTGGTGAGGGTGTAAATAGCGTAAAAGTTGGTGATCACGTTATTCCACTTTACACCCCCGAGTGTGGTGAATGTAAGTTCTGTAAATCTGGTAAGACTAACTTATGTCAAAAAATTAGAGAAACTCAAGGTAAGGGGTTGATGCCTGATGGTACCAGTCGCTTCTCAAAAGATGGCCAGATCATTTACCATTATATGGGGACTTCAACTTTCTCTGAATACACGGTATTACCTGAAATTTCGTTGGCTAAAGTTAATCCAGAAGCACCGTTAGAAGAAGTCTGTTTATTGGGTTGTGGTGTCACCACAGGCATGGGCGCAGTCATGAATACGGCTAAAGTTGAGGAAGGCGCGACTGTCGCAATTTTTGGCCTAGGTGGAATCGGTCTGTCTGCGATTATCGGTGCTGAAATGGCAAAAGCCAGCCGAATTATTGCTATCGATATTAATGAAAGTAAGTTCGAGTTGGCTCGTAAGTTGGGAGCAACTGAATGTATTAACCCTAAAAATTATGATAAACCAATACAAGACGTAATTGTTGAATTAACTGATGGTGGAGTCGATTACTCGTTCGAATGTATCGGTAACGTTAATGTAATGCGCTCTGCGTTGGAGTGCTGCCATAAAGGCTGGGGTGAGTCTGTTGTTATTGGAGTCGCCGGTGCAGGGCAAGAGATATCAACCCGTCCGTTCCAATTGGTTACTGGGCGAGTCTGGCGTGGTTCTGCTTTCGGTGGCGTAAAAGGCCGCACTGAGTTACCAGAATACGTTGAGCGTTATTTGGCTGGTGAATTCAAGCTGGATCACTTTATCACGCACAGAATGGGTTTGGATAAAGTGAATGAAGCCTTCGATCTAATGCACGAAGGTAAGAGTATTCGTACAGTTATTCATTTCGATAAGTAATCACCACCACAACCTACCCCCCTGTTATTTATGCAGGGGGTAGGTTCGTTAGTTAATTGATTCACAGAGCCTAATTATGAGTATTGAAAACCTGAGTAGTAATAAGAGCTTTGGCGGCTGGAACAAGCAATATGATCATCATTCAGAATCATTGAACTGTACTATGCGGTTTGCTATTTATCTGCCTCCACAAGCGTCCAATGGTGTTAAGGTTCCAGTGCTATATTGGTTATCTGGACTAACCTGTAGCGATGAAAACTTTATACAGAAAGCGGGGGCACAACGTATTGCTGCTGAGCTAGGGGTTGCCATCGTTGCACCCGATACGAGTCCTCGTGGTGAAGGCGTAGCTGACGATGATGGCTATGATTTAGGTAAGGGTGCCGGCTTTTACGTGAATGCGACTCAAGCGCCTTGGGATACCAATTACCAAATGTATGATTATGTGGTGAACGAGCTTCCAAAAATTATAGAGTCAACATTTCCTGTTTCTGATAAACGTTCTATTGCCGGACATTCGATGGGAGGACATGGGGCGCTAGTCATCGCTTTACGTAACCCAGAACGATACCTCTCAATGTCAGCCTTTAGTCCAATTAGTAACCCTATAAACTGCCCGTGGGGGAAAAAAGCTTTTACGGCATATTTGGGCAAAGACACAAAAACATGGCGCAGCTATGATGCCAGCGTATTAGTTCGTGAGGCGACACAAAAAGTACCTGCCTTGGTTGATCAGGGAGAGGCAGATAACTTTTTGATAGAACAGTTAAAACCAGAAATCCTCGAAGCTGCTGTTAAAGAAAGCAACTACCCGCTTACATTGCGCCGTCATGATGGCTACGACCACAGTTACTTTTTTATTGCCAGTTTTATTGAAGACCATCTGCGTTTTCATGCAACATATTTAACTAATTAGTGCCCATCCAGAAATTTCTGGAACGCCCTCACTACGGCGCTATTTCTAGATAGGCACTAATTGAGTTTGATAAATCCAATGCATCGTAATCGTATTTATGTAATCCGTCATTACGAGTAAAAGCTTCTAAAGTAAGTAAGTTCGTCTATTATAAATAGATGAACTAGCAATAACTTATTAAGGCGTTAGCGTCTTTTGCATCAAGGTAATTATGTTCAATTGGGAAGGCGTGAGTGAATTTGTTGCAGTTGCTGAAACTGAGAGCTTTACTGCTGCTGGAAAACGATTAGGCATATCTACAGCTCAGGTTAGTAGGCAAGTCAGTGCACTTGAAACACGGTTAACTACAAGACTCTTTTACCGTACCACTCGCAAAGTATCTGTAACGGAGGTTGGTAATATTTATTACCAACATTGCAGGCAGGTATTAGATGGATTAGAGGAGGCTGAACGTGCAATCACTAATCTGCAGAGTACGCCTGTAGGAAAACTACAAATAACGGCGCCCGTCACCTATGGTGAAAGATCAATTGCGCCATTAGTTAACAACTTTGTTTCTAAATTTCCAGATCTAGATGTACAGTTATACTTAACCAATAAAAAATTGGATCTAATTGATGAAGGGTTTGATTTAGCGATACGCTTAGGCAAACTTGATGATTCGGCAATGATGGCTAAGCGACTCTCTTCACGTATTCAATATGTGTGCGCATCACCAGATTACCTTAATGCTTATGGTATCCCTCACTCAGTGTCGGAGCTTGAGCGGCATAACTGCCTCCAAGGCATATTGGATTATTGGCATTTTCAGGAAAATGGAAAAGATAGGAACATTCGAGTAAAGGGTAATTTACGATGTAACAGTGGGCGCGCATTGGTTGATGCTGCTTTAAAAGGTATTGGTGTTGTCCAACTACCAGACTATTATGTTTTGCCTTACATCGAAAGCGGCAAATTAATCCCATTTCTAGAACAAAATCGCGCACCGGACGAAGGTATTTGGGCGTTGTATCCACACAATAGACATCTATCACCCAAGGTTCGTCTATTACTTGACTATCTTAGCGAACAATTAGCTTAATAGTGTAAAAGGTATATCGCAATAGACTGTATAATTGGCATCAAGAGGTCTTTTTGTTCGTAGGAACAGCTGTTTCAGTTTCATCCTCGAGTAAAGCTTTTGCTTTCGAAAAGTCTACCTCGTAACCTTTATTAAGCGCTTCTTTACTAGGTTTGATACCACAACTAGTTCCTGTCATCGGCATCGACTCTGCACTTCCTGGATTTTTAAATTCGCTCATAAATTACGCCTTAGTATTATTAATGATGTATAACTATTTTGTTTAAACCTTAACAACTGAATCACCTATGGAGATACTGCCGCTGGTAATAATTTTGGCACAAATTCCGCCATGTCCTAACATGGCGCCGACACCTCCTTTGCCTAATGCTTGTTCCATTCGTAAGCAAGGGTGGCATTGCGCTGTTGCTTCAAATTCAGCTTCGCCAATCCGAAAGCGCTGATGTCGTAGTGCAATAAGGTTAATACCAGACACCACTAAATTTCGGCGCAATAAGCCGGGGTCAATTGACTCGATACACAATAAACTAGCGACTACATCAATATGTTCTTGGTTAATTAAAGTGATTTGACGTGCTGAACCGGGCGTTCCGGTACAGCGACGGTCGCCTTCTAAACCTAAGTCTTTAATTGCCTGAACTTCATCTACCATAATCATGGCAGCTTTACGTTCTGGTCGTAAGCCTATCCATGTTAATTTACCAGGCGTTAGATCCTGAAGGTGGCGACTTAGCAGGCGACCAACTGAGTTCATATTCATCTCCTCAATAAATACTTAAAGTAAGGTGATACTGAATATACCATCTAGTTGTTTATAGGGTGTGCTTGCGCACCTACAATTCGGTGTGAAGTTTCATTGATGTACAATCAAACGCATATAAAATCATATTAAATAAGTGCCATTCTACTCGGACTCCTTAATTTTATCAGTGCTAACGAAATTCATAGAAATAGAATTAACACAGTGTCTGATGTTTTTATCACTTAATCTTTCACCTTGAAAAACATGACCTAAGTGACCATCACATTTTGCGCAGAGTATTTCTGTGCGTCGGCCATCAGCATCTACTACGTGTTTGATTGCTCCAGAAATTTCATCATCGAAACTTGGCCAGCCACAGTGAGAGGGGAATTTGTCTTCTGACCGATATAATGGTTCATTGCATTGTTTACAGGTGTAGAGTCCGCCTTCAAAAAAATCATCATATTTACCGGTGAAGGGGCGTTCGGTGCCTTTATCAATTAATACATATTTTTCTTCTGAGTTTAGTTTGTTGTAGTCAGTCATGGCTTTTCCTCCTGATGTTTACAGCTAGACTAAGCGCTCGCATACAAATATGTTAGTCTTTTTACGCAATAATCCCGAAATAATTCGGGATTATTTTTTACACTTTGCTGTTTGTGTACTTTATAAAATTAAAGCTCGGCAGCAGGTACATATTTAATTGAAGGCCAAAGTTTGTTAGCCGCTACAATATTTGCAGCACGCTCTTTTACCCAAATACTTTTTACCTTGTTATCAAGGTTAAGGTAAAGTTTCCCGTCTACAATAGTTGATGCTAATGGATCACCATAAAACTTTTTACCCAGTGATGCGCCATATGCACAGAATCCACCAAACTCAGGTAGATACTTAGCTGGGCTCGTTTCAAACTTAGCTTTATTCTCCGCATTCACAAAAGCATAAATATTACCCTCATGGTTAGCTAGGTGATGTCCGCTCCCAACTTTAGGACCGTTACTTTGATGATAAGAAACTAAATCGTAGCCACCTATAGCCAATGATATTGTTGAATTGTCAGTTGCCGAGGCAGTACCAACAAATAATGCGAACACTGTAATGATGCTTGTGAATAACTGTTTGATTTTCATAATGGCATTTCCTTAAAGGTTAGTTTTGCTTGAGTTTTGATTTCGTTAAACGATGAAATCATGTTAGGTAATTTTATGAATACGTTCTATACTCAATAGTCTCTATAAATAGCGAGATCGTCTCATGCCAGTATTGTCTGAAATACTTTCAAGTATAAAAGCTCATGGTAGTGTTTACTTTTGCGACAAACTTGACGCCCCTTGGGAAATGAAAGAAAAGGAAAGGTATCCATCAGCTTTTCATTATGTTCGTAGAGGCCAATGTTGGATTACTTTTTCGGGGGAGAGCTATCTATTAGGGCCGGGCGATCTTGTGTTTATAGGTCGTGGTGATGATCATAGGCTATCGAGTTCAAAACTAGGTGAAGCAGCAGAAATTTATGAGGGGACAACTCATCTTCTTTGTGGTTATTTTAGTTTTCGTGACCCTATCCCTTCGCCACTAGATGAGGCAATGCCTCCGATATTAGTATTGAGGTCAGACGAAATTGCTGAGCTATCATGGTTGAAAACCACCTTGGAGCACTTAAGTTCAGAATATGATTCGCAAACACCTGGTGCGATGGTTGTGGTAAATAAATTGACCGAAGTTGTGCTTATTGAATTGATTCGGTTTCATATTAATAAAATAGATTCTAATAATTTTGTAGCCGCTTTGTTTGATAAACAAATAGGTAAGGCCCTTAAATTAATTCATCAGCAACCCGAAAAGTATTGGACCTTAGAACTATTGGCATCAGAAGTGGCTATGTCTAGAGCGACCTTCGCTCGTCGATTCAAAAGTAAGGTAGGGCAACCCATGTTTCAGTATTTAACTTCGGTTAGAATGCGTATCGCAGCCGACCTTTTAAGAAACTCTCAAAAATCAGTTGCTGATATCGCCGATACGGTGGGCTACGTGTCTGACATGGCCTTTACCAAAGTGTTTAAAGACCTTAATGGAGCCACACCAATTGCGTGGCGAAAAAAGTATATATCAACGATTAAGGAGGTAGTAGATGAGTAAGTTGGTTTCAAACGAGTAGCTAATAAAGTATTAATTAGCTACTTCAAAACCTTTTACAAAAGGTGGCCTGTTTTATTTCGACACTAAGTCGACGTATCGCGATGTTAAGCTACAAGTCCCACCTTAGATTATTGTTAGGTTTACTCTTTATTCAGGTTAAGAATTCCTCAACCAGATATCTGTATTCACTGGCGCTTTATTTTTCCGTTTATTCTTACCACTGCTTTCAATTTTTGCCGTAGATTTATCTGAGGCATAAAATGTATCATTGATAACTTCATCGACTTCAAAACCCACCACTTGCTCACGTTCAAGCCGGATCTTGTTCTTCTTTTCGATCACTTTGAAATGATGATAATCTTCATGATCGATGAGTGATAATGCTAAGCCCACTTCACCGGCACGGCCACTTCGGCCAATGCGGTGCATGTAATCTGATGGACTTCTTGGTAAGTCAAAATTAATCACCACGGGCAGTTTTTCAATGTCTATACCGCGGGCAGCAATATCAGTTGCAATTAAAACTTCTACCTTGCCTGCTTTAAATGCGTCAAGTACACGACTACGAGCGCCTTGGCCTTTATCGCCATGAAACACTTCTGCGGTAATACCACGCTTAGATAGTTTTTCAGCTAAGTGTTTACAACTGTTTTTGGCATTGACGAAAATAAGCACTTGTCGCCATTGATGCTCCTTAATCAAATGCGCTAATAAGGCTGTTTTTTTTCCTTTGTTAACGGTAAAAACACGTTGTACTAAAGTGCTGGCATCAGCACTTTGCAATTGTATTTCAACCGGGTCGTTTAGCAACTCTTGAGTTAAAGCTTGTACTTGCTCAGGAAAGGTCGCTGAAAATAATAAAATTTGCTTTTTCTTTGGCAGTAATGCCAAAAGCGCAGATAACTCGTCAGTAAAGCCTAAACTTAACATCCGATCGGCTTCATCTAACACTAAGGTTTTAACCTTATCGAGCTTAATGGCATTACTTGAGATCAAATCGAGTAATCGGCCGGGTGTTGCAACCAAAATATCTGTGCCGCCGCGTAATGCGAGCATTTGAGTATTCACTGATACACCACCAAAAACAGCAACCGTTTTAATCGCACCGTTAAAATGTACTGCATAAGATTTAATGCTGTCAGCAACTTGCTTGGCTAATTCACGGGTAGGCACCAAAACCAGTCCCGTAACATAGTTACCCTTACTACTTTTGCTACTGTCCAATTTATGCGATAGCAGCTGCTCCTGTATTTTTTGCAAGAGGGGCAATGCAAAGGTGGCTGTTTTACCCGAACCGGTATTTGCCCCTGCAATTAAGTCACGTCCAGCTAATATACTTGGGATAGCTTGCGCTTGAATGGGCGTTGGCTTCTGGTATTCCAGCTCAGTTAATCGTACTAACAAAGGGGGAATAAGGCCAAGTTCTGTAAAGTTGGCTGGTGTTTTAATAGTGGTCATTAATGTAGAGGGCTCAAAGCTAAGTTAATAGCCATTATTTTAGCGTATTTTTGCACCGTTAAGTTAGTGAAATCTATAAAACCATGCCGTAATAAAATTCAAAAACCGCATATACCTAGTCTGGTTCAAACACGCAATTAAAGTGCTCCAATAATAGTGCTTAGTGTTAGCTCGATTATTGAATACCAAGAATGGATTGATGTTGTTTTTGCAACTTGATATTACTTATTTAGCTTATTGTTGCATATATGGGAAAGTAATTATAAGAAATAATATTCGAATTATGTGCGTAAATTAGTCAGAATACATGTCTTAGACTATTTATCCTGTTTTGTTTTCAATATTGTTCGCCTACAAAGGTACATGTATGTCAGTTAGAGAAAAAATTGTCCATTCTCCTATCTTTATTTTGTTATGTTTTTTTACCGTTCTTGTTTTTGCTTTAGGCTTTAGCCGTTTCAGTCAATCTGATGAGTCGTCTGTTTCTAATAAAAATTTACCCTTACTTGTTGAAACGTTAGGAAATAAACCTATTCATGGCTTGGTCACGGGTGACCGTTACGTAGGTCGTGTTGAGGCAGGCCAAAGAACAGAAGTTGGTTTTGATATTTCTGGTGTAATTACCTCTGTACTCAAGAGCGAAGGGGACACCTTCCTTAAAGGTGAAACACTTGCAACACTCGATACAGAACGTTTGACAGCAAAATTAAAGGAGCTTGATGCAGGTATTAGGCGTGCGAATGCAGCAAAAAAACTAGCTAAGTCTTCATTACTACGAGCACAAAGTTTAAAAGCTTCACGTAATATTTCGGAGCAGGCACTGGATGAAGCGCTACAGAAGAGAAACTCTGCAGATGCTGAATATGATTTAGTGATGGCTCAGAAAGCCAGTGTTGATGTTGAATTAAAGAAAGCTAAGTTAACAGCACCTTTTGATGGCATTGTGATCGATAGAATGACAGACGAGGGTAGAGCGACGAACCCAGGTGCTTCTGTTCTATTACTCGAAGAGCTCGGTAAGACTATTGTTAGAGTAGGTTTACCACTCAGAGAGGCGCGTAAATTATCAGCGGGAAATATACTTAAAGTAGAGCGAGATGGACAAACCTTTAAGGCTGTAGTCGAGAGAATTAACTTGGCATTATCAACCTCTCGAGTATCCGAAATATACCTATTACCTCAAGATTATGATGATCAAACATTGATTTCAGGTGAATTGGTTAACGTGGTAATAGCGAATGTCTCGGCTTTAGACAAAGGTGTTTGGTTACCACTTAGCGCCTTATCGGAGTATGGTCGTGGACTTTGGTCTGTTTATCTTGCTAAGCCAGATAAAAAAGCAGACACATCTGCCATTGTGGAACGCACAATTGTTGAGGTTATTCAGATTCAGGGAGAGTTCGCACAAGTAAAAGGTGGTGTTTTGAAAGAAACGCTTCATTACGTGATTAAATCGTCCACTCATCGAGTCGTTGAAGGGCAAAAAGTCCAAATCAGTTTACCAACCTTCGTTTCGGCGGAGATATAAATATGAGTGATCTTAGTTCAGAGAACTCATCAAAGGGTACATCAAGCAATAAAGCCGTAGCAAAAGTATTTCATTGGTCATCTGCATATTATCGGAATTTACATTTATTAATTATGTCACTAATCGTGATTGTTGCTGCAGGTGTCTCTGCGTGGAATTCTATTCCAAAGATAGAAGACCCACGTATAACGCAACGTAATATTTCTGTGATTACTGAGTTTCCGGGTGCGTCTGCAAGGTTGGTAGAGGCATCCATCACTGAGCTGGTTGAATCAAGTATTGCGAGTATTTCAGAGATTAAAACGGTTGACTCCACTTCTCGGGCAAACGTATCAATAGTGTCAATTGAGCTTCTAGACAATGTAACCCGAGAAAATAATCGCCAAATTATTGCTCGCATTCGTGACAGGGTTAAAGATGTAACGCCTAAGTTACCAGATGGTGCAAAGGCCCCCACTATTAATGAGGAAGAAAGTATCGCTTCTGCCTATACATTAATAACTGCTCTTAGTTGGAATGGTGAAGGTGAGCCTCAACTTAGTTTAATGAATCGTGTCGCAGAAAATTTGAAGGACCGGTTAGAGGCGGTTGCAGGTACAGAATATGTGAGTATTCATGGCGAACCTATTGAAGAAATTCTTGTTGAAGTTTCACCTCCTGAGCTAGCAGATATGGGCATGACAATTGGTCAGCTTGCTCAGTTAGTTGATGCTTCAGACAGTAAACAGGTTGCAGGTCGACTTCTTCGCCCTGATGCTTCATCACCTATAGAAGTGCGAGGGGAATTTAATTCCCTTGAACGTATTCGAATTTTACCTATTCGTACTAATACCGCCGACACTCGGCTGAGTGATATTGCTACGGTATCAAAATCTCGAGTTCAACCAGAAGAGGATATGACGTTTTTTAATGGCGAACAAGTCATCTTAGTGGCTGCACGAATTGAAGTACAAAATCAGATAAGGCCCTGGACAGAATTAGTGAAGGCTGAATTAGCAAAAATTGAGAAAGAAACGGGTCATCTTGTGAGTTTTAATATTGCGTTTGAACAGGCAAATTATACCGAGGGTCGTTTAGCGACTTTAGGTCAAAATTTGTTGGCAGGGGTCGGGGCTGTATTACTGGTCGTTTTATTTTTTATGGGGTGGCGTTCTGGAATCATTGTGGCAACGTCTTTGCCTCTCTCTGCGGCATGTGTTCTGTTTTCTCTTCAGGTACTAGATATGCAGCTCCAGCAGATGTCTATTTTTGGGATGATTATTGCGATCGGACTGCTGATTGATAACGCGATTGTGATGACGGATGAAGTAAGAACAAGGCTCGAAAAAGGTTATCGTCCTGTCCAAGCAATTGAGCTTTCTGTGAAACATCTTTTCGCACCACTTCTTGCATCCACTTTAACAACTATTTTTGCTTTTATGCCTATCTTATTATTAGACGGTGGTGCCGGAGATTTCATAGGTTCAATTTCTGTGAGTGTAATTCTGGCACTTATTTTCTCGTTCGTTATTTCGATGACAATTATTCCTGCGCTGAGCGCTTGGCTTGAATCTAAACGCTTATCTGGCAACGTGGGGCAACAATGGTGGAAAGTCGGAATTCAAGGGCCCGCATACTCATCACGTTTTAGTAAATTTTTACTTCAAAGTTTAAAACGCCCATTCATTTCAATTGTTACTGTGTCGATATTTAGTATTGTTGGTGTCGTGTTGGTTGGCTCTTTACCGAAAGTCTTCTTTCCTGCAGCTGACCGAGATATGTTTGAGATACGTGTATGGTCTCCAAATAACGTAACTGTACCGGTAGCGGCAGAATGGGTTAAAAAAATAGATCAGCATATATTAGAAAAAAAGAGTGTTACACAAACGGTTTGGTCAGTGGGTGACAGTATTCCTTCTTTTTATTATAACCAGATAATGAATAACGCTAATTCGCCGTTCTACGCAGAAGTTGTCGTGTCTGTTACGAATTCTGACGAATCAAGAAAAATGATTGATCAACTCCAGCGAGAATTAGATAGAGATTTTCCCAACCTTCAAATTGTGGCCAAAGCATTTGCACAAGGGCCGCCTGTAGAGTCTCCAATAGAGTTTCGTTTATTTGGACCAGAAACGAAGACGCTTCGTCAGCTCGGAGAAGAGCTTCGCGAAATAATCGCTAAACAACCGGAAACTCTACATACCCGAGCAAGTGTTTCGCCAGGTTTGGCTAAAATATGGTTTGATGCCGATGAAAGCGCGCTTAATCAAGTAGGGTTACGTTTAAGTGATGTGGCGGGGCAATTGAGCGCAGCCTATGAAGGCATACAGGCAGGAAGTATTTTAGAGGACATTGTTGAACTGCCAGTCAGAATAAAATATTCAAATTTTGAAAGAAACGAACTCGAAGACTTGCATACTTTTCCCATCGTATTGCCCTCAGGAGAATGGGCTCCCGCCAACGCCTTTGGAGAGTTCGTTATAGAGCCTGACAGCACATCGATTACTCGCCAAAATGGTGAACGTGTAAATATCGTTCAAGCTTACATTACGCCTGATATCACACCATTAGACTTAACAAACAAGGTTATTGCAGTTATCAAAGCTGAGAACTGGCAATTGCCAGAAGGGTATCGCTGGGAAGTGGGTGGCGATGCAGAAGAAAGTGGACAAGCGAATGCTTCGCTAGCTGCGCATTTGCCTGTGCTTCTTCTGCTAATGGTGACATCTTTAGTGCTGGCATTTAAAAGCGCAAAACTCGCAGGAATTATTGGTTTAGTGGCTATCTTATCTGCTGGTTTCGGGCTTTTATCATTATGGATTAGTGGATATGCGTTAGGGTTTAACCCTTTGCTAGGTGTTACTGGCTTAATTGGTGTTGCTATCAACGGGTCTATTGTTATTTTGGCTGGTATTCAAGCTGATGAAAAAGCCAAAGCAGGAGACCTTGAGGCTATTGTCGCGGTAACTCTATCAAGTACACGACATATAATGAGTACGACTTTAACCACTATCGCGGGTTTTATCCCTCTCATTCTATTTGTGGGCGGGCAGTTCTGGCCTCCTTTAGCTGTTGTTATTGCGGGCGGTGTCGGCTTCTCAATTATGCTTTCTCTTTGGTTTACGCCAAGCATATATGCTTTGATTCAACGAAAAAGCTTTTCGAAGAAAGCTACGCTTCAACTAAACCGTGAATGAGAATTAAGCCAAGTAAGTTCGATGCTAACGGAAGCTAAAATCCTTCTTAACAGAAATTCAATATTGAGTTTTTGTTATTAAGTTTAGGGATTAAAAGAGGGGATTTAATATCTACTTGTCGATATTAATTTGGCGAGTATATTGATAAATCTGGAAAAAGAATCGATACAACGTAACCTTGATTATTATTGTGCATTTTGATGATACGAGGAAAAGGAATAATTGAAACGTCAGGAGCAGGTTCTTCATTTAAGCGTTTAGAAAATTCTCGTAATATATCAACATAAAACCCTTTCTCTTGGTTATTCTCGTGGTTGAATTTCCACAGGTTTTTCCACGATTATACGTGACCAAGATAAAAATGTTATTGAACTCCATGAACTTAAAGATCAAGTCGGCTACGCCAAGCTTAATTAAACGCATTGTTAGTGTGATAGTGCGTCTTTGTGTTTTTTACCTAACTTACATTTTTTATTTTTGCTTAAAACAACTTGATTTCAACTTTACGACGCTGCACATTGTAAGTCAGATATCATCGAACGAGTGACCCATAGACTATGCAAAAAATTCTCGTAATTTATGCACATCCCAACCCTCAACATTCACAATTAAATAAAGCTTTAATGCAAGCTGTAGCCAGCCTAGATGGAGTCACTATACGAGACCTTTATGCGCATTACCCAGATTTTGATATTGACATCAAGGCTGAACAAGGTTTGTTGGAACAAGCTGATATCGTCGTATTCCAGCATCCAATTTACTGGTATAGCTGTCCGGCCATTTTAAAAGAATGGTTCGATGTCGTATTACAGAATGGGTTTGCCTATGGTGATAATGGTTCAAAATTAAAAGGTAAAAAGTGGCTGTCAGCAATTACGACAGGTGGTAATAATCAAAGCTACAGCCTAGAAGGTAAACATGTTTATTCTATTGACGACTTTCTAAGACCTTTTGAGCAAACAGCTAACTTTTGTGGAATGTCATTTTTACCTACTTTTATCTGTCACGACGCCGTGCATCTTGATAAACACCAGGTTGAAGCTCTTTCTCAAAAATACCTAGAACGACTAACGCAACTAATGAAACGAGAAAAATAATATGCATGACGGCGGTTTTATGTACATGGCTTTTATTTTTCTTCTGGCAGCCGTTGTTTCTGTCCCTATCGCTAAGCGTCTAGGGCTGGGGTCGGTATTAGGGTATTTGTTAGCCGGCGCTGCGATAGGGCCTTTTGCATTAGGTTTAGTAGGGAATGATGTAGAGAGCATTATGCACTTTGCCGAATTTGGTGTGGTCATGATGTTGTTCTTGGTGGGGCTGGAATTACAACCGTCATTGTTGTGGAAAATGCGTCTGCCAATTCTAGGTCTTGGTGGGCTACAGGTAGTGTTAACTTCCAGCTTATTTTGTGGCATAGGTTTAATGATGGGATTTGCTTGGCAAACATCGCTGGCTGTAGGGCTTATTTTGTCGCTGTCATCCACTGCTATCGTATTGCAATCTATGAATGAAAAAGGCCTGATGCCGAGCGAAGCAGGGCAGAGCTCCTTTGCAGTGTTACTATTTCAAGATATTGCAGTTATACCCATGCTCGCATTACTCCCCTTACTTTCGCTCGCCAGTGTTAACGATATGGCAGTAACTCATGGCAGTGATTTAAGTGGTTGGCAACAAGGGTTATTAGTACTGGCAGTGGTTGGCGGAATTATTATTGGTGGTCACCTATTGGTTCGTCCTTTGTTTCGGATTATTGCCAGCACCAAGCTGCGTGAAATATTTACTGCAACGGCATTATTACTAGTCATTGGTATTGCTCTACTGATGGAACTGGTAGGACTATCAGCCGCTTTAGGGACATTTCTGGCGGGAGTTGTATTGGCCGACAGTGAATACCGCCATGAATTAGAAGCAGAAATTGAACCCTTTAAAGGTTTACTGCTCGGTCTGTTTTTTATATCAGTGGGCGCCAGCATAGACTTTAATTTATTAATGCAAATGCCTGAAGTTATTTTTGCGTTAGTAGGAATTTTAATAACAATAAAATTCTTAGTTTTAATTGCACTAGCAAAAGTATTTAAATTACAAAGTGACCAGCAATGGACCTTTACCTTTGCCTTGGCTCAGGGTGGAGAATTTTGTTTTGTGCTGTTTTCATTTGCCAGCCAAAACAATATTTTACCAACGTCTGTCAGTGCCCCATTAACAGTTGTCGTTGCCTTATCTATGGCATGTACCCCTTTACTAATGATCATTAACGAGCGCTGGGTTCAGCCCCTCTTTCGTCTAAAACTGAACAACGAACAACCTGCTGATGTAATTGACGACGGTGAAACCCAAGTGATTATTGCAGGGTTTGGACGTTTTGGTCAGATAGTAAATCGCTCATTAAACCTTAGTGGTTATACCACGACTGTACTGGAGCACGACGCAGCACAAATTGAGTACCTTCGTAAATTTGGCCACAAGGTTTTTTACGGTGACGCATCACGCCAAGAACTATTACATGCAGCCGGAGCAGGCAATGCTCGGTTGTTAGTGATTGCCATAGATGATCATAATAAAGCTAAGGACATAGTGCAGCTGTGTCAAAAACATTATCCACACCTTAAATTATTTGCCCGTGCAAGGGGACGTATTCAAGCACATGAGTTTAATAAAATGGGTGTTGAAGTCTTTGTACGTGACACATTCCATTCTGCATTGTTTCTAAGTGAACAGGTAATGACTGAATTGGGCGCACATCCATATATGGCTCACAGGGCGATACGCACTTTTAAAAAGTTTGACGAGCAACATGTAAGAGATCTGATTAAGGTTGAACGTGACACCAAAGATTACGTGTCTGTGGTACAAAAGAACAAAGCAGAGCTTGAGCAGGTGTTACGTGCCGATATCAGCGACAAGGATCAGTTTGTTGACGATCATTGGGGGAAGCACAGTTAACCATCAGCTTTAAGGTACTCAAGTAGTGTTGAAATTGATCCATAATATGAATGCACACAGCGTGTATTTGTCATAATATATTGGCGTCGAAATTAGAAATATTAAGTTTAGGGGGAAAAATGAGCGGTACAAATCGAGCAGATATAAGACCTGGGTTGAATGTAGCAATTGTATTAAAAAAGGATCAACGCTCAGGAAACCTCACACAAGGAATTGTCAAAGATATTTTGACTAAATCTCCCAATCATCCTCATGGTATTAAAGTCCGTCTTGAGAGTGGCGATGTTGGGCGGGTAAAAGAAATTTCAAGCGAAAACATGTAAATGGAATAAAAAGTAATGGCGGTTCCAGACGTAAGTTCGTTGCGATTCAATGATTTTGTTAAAAGCCTTAAAGACTCCGATATACGTCCAGCAAAAGGACTAAATTATTTAAAACAAGATGATCATTTCCAGAACATCTTCGTACCTGTGGTTCCTCATCCAGAATATCAACCTTTGTATTGTTGGTTTAATTGTCTCGATTATCAACAACAAAATAGCGGTAAAGTGATTTTTGGTTGGGCTATTTGGCATACACAGAGAAACACTCTATTAGCCCAACACCACGCAGTTTGGCAGTCAAACAAAGGGCAATACCTTGACATTACGCCTAATGAATTATCAGTTGAGGAAATATTATTTCTGCCTGATAACAGGGTCCCATTCGATTATAAAGGGCTCCGCGCCCCATTAAGTTTTGAACAAGATAAAAATGGCACTGCTGTTTGGGTGTCATCTGAAGGCGCAACAATTGGTTTTTTTTCTGTTCAAAAATTAATTCTTACTAAAAACGACATGCATGTCCTAGGTGGTTTCGATTGTTTAAAGCAATTTAACTACAACAGCAACGTAATTGGACTTTTAGAATCAGAGTCTTATGGGGCGAGTAATTTTATATCTAATGAACGTTAAATGCGCCTTTTTGAACCCTTATGGGAATATAGTTACTTACGTTAAAGAATGGATTCTGGTCCCTTATATAACCGGAATGGTTATGAGCGACTTTCATGCAAAGCTCTCTACAATTAAGTGGGATTAGAGTAATATCCCAGTATTATTAATGTCTGTTTTCGTCTTCTGAACAGGCCCAAAAAAATCCTCTTTAAGAATATATATAATGATCTTACAAAAAATTGATAAAGTAACTTATCGCAATCGTCTTAATAAAGTAATTGCAGCGGTCATTAGCTCCTTGTTAATAATAGCCTTAGGGGTTTCAACCTTATTGATTCATTTGATTGGTAAGGAGGATGGTTCGAATTTCATGATTAACTTAGTCGGCGTGTGTATTGCTGCCTGTATTGTGGGAGCTATTTTATATCGAGTCCGCGTATTACCCTTCATGTTTGAGGTTTTATATGTTTGGCGTTTAAAGCAGGAACTCAATGCGATATATCGTAAGTCAGCTAAGCTAAAACCTGCACTAGCGCTTAATAATAAAAACGCTTTAATTGTTACTTATTTTAGTTTAAAAGGCTCAATTCAGTTATATGAGTTAGATGATAATGACCTAACATTATCCAGCCTAAAAAAAGACCTATTAGAGTTAGAAGAAAAAATACAGTCCTTAGATTTAGTGATTTGTACTGCTGATTATCACCGCGGCTTATTGAAACAGTTAACTGACTCTCCTTCTTAATAGTGTGTGATCAGAGAACTATACTAGAAAGCTAAAAGTGTTGAATAGTTTGCAACGAAGCACAGGATAAAATTGATTTAATTTTCTCATAAAATGCTAATTAGTGATTAGCATTAAAGGAATTGCTTTGCTCAGTAATCAATAGAATTATTTGTTGTAATAGATACTGGCGCTTAAGAAACGCTATGTGTTCTGATATCTTTTAACCAACCATTCAGGTCACCTGGAATAGCTACCGAGTACTTGGCTCGTGAAATTCCTGTATAAATTTGGTTTATTGTCTTTGAAATATCTTCTTTGGCTTTATTCGGTAGAGATAATATGTCTGAAAGCAATACGACATTTTTAAATTCGTGGTTCTTCGCGTGCTCAATCAAACCAATTGTGTAAGAGTCTGGCTCAAGTGATTTAGCTTTATTACAGGTATTCTCCCATTGAGGGTGTGAAAGACCAGACTTCAGTAGACTGACCAATTTATCAAAAGCTTCACCTTGGAATTTTTGTTGAAACTCATCCCAGCAAGAAATATTCTTCAGTAAGTAATGTTTTGTCCACTGCACACGACCTGAATATAGCTCAATACATTCTGAGATTAATGATTTAACCTGCGGTAACGTAGAATTTAGAACATGGACCTTAGCACCACATGAATCAAGTTGCTGAAGAACAGTAAATACTTGCCATAAATCAGTGGTCAGAAATGTAGTCGGTTTATTAGGAATAATAAACTCATCATACGAACTGATTTTAGTTTCAATAGACTTAGCACCATGGAAAGGTTGATCAGCTTTTACCGGATGAGTCTCAAGAACATCGTTATATAGAGAGTTTGCTTGCTCTCCAGCTCTATACGAGTAGGACATCTCCTTTCTTCGCACAGACTGCGCACGACGACGGTGTTTTACTAGTGATCGGCCAAATGTTTGATAGTCATCACCAAAAGTTAAAATAGCTTGTGGACTTCTATCAATGATTTGAGCCATAGGTGTTGATAAATCATGCGCCTCATCAATAACAATCGTTTGATACTTTGAAGGAAACACTTCTTCCGTTAGCGATAGTTGTTTGATTGAGTGAAAAGCTCGTAGAGGCAAGGGTGATTGATCATCTGGTTGTGGATTAATGGTCATAAACCACATCCTTTGTGCTGCCGAAATGATTATTGCACGATCTGTTGTCGCTAATTGTATGTGCTTAGGAATATGCTTTTCTGTGATAGTTGAATCAGCTCTATAGCAAAAGTTTCGAACAGTAGACTGTACGTAATAGGCTGTCCACTCTGGCGTCATATTGCCAATTTGCACCATCTCTAGTTTTTTAAAAAGGTCAGTAAAGGAAATGCTGTAATTTGTTTTGGTGCGAAAGAAAGAGTAGTTCTGGCGTTTAAATAGGCTAGCGCTCAAAATGCTATTTGCCAGTGCACCAAAGGTCATATATTGGTACTCATCACCAACCTTTGATTTAATAGCTTGGATCTGAGAGAAAGTGTGCGCAGCTACTAGAACTGATTTCGCTGGTAAAGATTGAAGGATTGCTGCAATGACGTGAGTTTTTCCTGTCCCAGCAAAGCCTTGAACATCAAGTGATTCGTCTTTATCCGCAAGATAAACCTGGACTATTCTCAGCTGATCGGGCGTAAAACGGCGATAAAAATTGCTTGGGATTTCTAAAAAGCTAGCATCAATTAAATCATTTTTTGATGGAAAGGATGTTTTCCAAAAGCCACCGCCATCAAGAAATTTGTGTTCATCTATTTCTTTTTGAGTCATCAATGGAAGGTCTAGGTCTGAAAGGGTCGTCAATGCCCTCTGAATACTGGAAATTGATACATTGTAGGTAACTTGTTGGCGCAAGTCTTTATAGGGGATTTCTTTCGCGTAACGGAAGAAAATTGCTAATGTGCGCTCAATGGCGTGAACAGAAAATCCATCGCTGTGTTTAAATCTAGATATCACGCATAACGAACACATCTCTACGAAGCTTAATGAATGAATAAAATTCTCTACTGATTTCATCGATGGATTGGTGAGCAAAGTAGTGATCTTTTCTTGGCTTAGTGGGTAAGCATGCATCGTTTAGCTAAATACCTATAGATATAAAAATTATAACTAGTCTAAAACCGAATTAGGTGAGCGTAAAGCGCTAATCAATTAGAGTTTACCTTTAACTTTTATAATCACGCCTTCACATCATATTTCATATTCTTAGCGATCAGTTCACAAGCGCTTAATTTGTCTATCTATCTGGCTCATTTCGTCCTTATTATTGGACTGTATTATCTTTATAATGCCCAATTTAGAAAGTAAGTGTGACTTTGTAATAAATTAGTCATGAAATAAAAACAGAAGGGCAACCCCATGCGCAGTAGAATATCGATTTTTTTCCTCAGTATGCTGATGGCTTCCATCAGTTTGGCTGATTCATATGTTTACATTACAAACAGTACGATGGAAACAGTAACGTTGAATACGGTTCAAACCGGTCACAATAACATTACTCAGGGTGATGAGTGGCAACAGCTGGCTAACACTGTGCCACCATTGGCTACGGTTAAGTTTCTTCGCTTCAACCGAGATAAAGGCATTAAGTGGGGTAAAACTTACTATTTCAACACCACTGTTCAGGGTGTAAATAGCTCGATTGAGCTAGGTCAGAAGCTTGTGGGAACCATGACGTTTAGTAAAATGAGTGCCTCCGCCGAAAACGGGTCTTGGTATAGAGACCGAGACATTCATAGCATACCGATGGATTTTGATGGTAAAGACTCCACTCTCGCATTTCGAGCTCAATACGCTCGTGCTTCGGGTGATGATATTTACTATGTCATCAATAATGATTGGAAAAAAGAAACACCAGACCTTGCTAACAATAGCTTTAAAGTGCTGACTTATAACACGTGGGCTTTACTGCCGGGCATAGAAAGCAAAAATACTCATGCACGTCTTGACACTATTGCTGAAGATATTATCCCAGGTTATGACGCAGTCGTTTTTCAAGAGGTTTTTGACCCCGCGTTAACCGCTCATTTTCGCAGTAAAATAAGCGCGGAATATCCTTACTTGACTGAAATTCCTTTCAAGTTGGGTAAGCTATTAACAGGCGGCTCATTCATTGCTAGTCGTCACCCCATTATTGAACATGACGATGCAGTATATAAGGCATGCCGTGCTGATGGCTGTTTGGCTTCAAAAGGCATGAACTACGCGAAAATTAACAAAGGGGGTAATATATATAACCTGTTTGGCACCCATACTCATGCCTATACCACTCCTGATGATATAGCGGTTCGTTTTGCACAGTTGGAGGAATTGAAAGCCTTTATTGAGAGCAAAAATATTCCTTCTAATGAGCCCGTATTAATGGCGGGTGATTTTAATGTTGATAAGGAGAACTTTCCTCAGGAGCACTATGACTTCTTGAATTTGATGAACGCAACTGAGCCAATGGCATTAGGTGAGTATCCATATTCTTATGCCGGCCCCGTAAATGTGTACTCTGAAGACCAATATACGGAATATTTAGATTATGTATTGTATTCGAATGAGCACCTAACACCTGTTTATTCTCACAACAAACTGTTGGTTCCTCGCAGTATTGAGTCTGACCACTTCACCAGCTGGGATCTTTCTGATCACTTTCCAGTTGCGAGTGAGTTTGTGTTCTCTGTACAGTAATTCGTTGTATAGAGTCTACAAAGACTAATGTTAAAAACCGGCTAATAAGGCCGGTTTTTTGTCACCATTGTAAAGCCAATTAAAAGCCCCGCATCGAGATGGTGCTTGTGATATTAATCCTTCAATTTATTGTTTCTTGAGTTTCAGAAAATTTGCATATGCCTTTAAAAAACTGATAGCTTTCTGGCGGTTTGTTAGGGTCTATTGTTGAACTTTGTAAAAGATTTAAATTAGATAAGCGATTGAACCGCATAGTATTCTTATTAACCACCAATACAGTAAGCCCATCAATTAGCTGGTAATGTGAAAACTTATCACTTGAGTATGTGAGTTGATATGGGTAAACCTTAAAATAGTCTTGGCTATCACCAGCTGTACAAATAAGTTGGTTATGAGAGCCTGCCTGAGCCAACGGACTAAACAAACATATAATTAAACCATAGATAAAAAGCATGAGTTTTCTATAGGAGTGGTTCATAGTTTTCTCCTTTTTGTTATATGGTTAAGTCACTCTTGATCCGAACCCTAGCCAAGTTTTAACTGTATATTAAGAAGTTCAAGCAGAGCATTTAGCGTAATACTAGCGCTCTCAAAATCATAGTTATAGATTTGATTCGTTAACGTTTTCATTTCAGGTAGCGACTGGGTGTTGGTTGTTGCTTTATGGTTAATAGTATCGATTATTTTTCTTGAATCGGCATTAC